>Ga0214542_1000850_pt1 | contig 59095 bp, 18 predicted proteins | sample CNSS1metaG_FD_160096 | JGI IMG/M metagenome (GOLD analysis project Ga0214542, IMG submission 160096) | Root nodule microbial communities from cowpea collected in UCLA plant growth center, Los Angeles, California, USA - CNSS1 | ecosystem: Host-associated > Plants > Roots > Nodule | place: USA...
AATTGGGTTAAAAGGACTATATTCATTCATTTTTAAAGTTTAGGGACCGAAATTTATCAAAGTTTCGACCAGGGACGAATTCCAATTTTGGAGCAAAGTTCAGGGACTAAAAACATACTTAACCCTATTATTTTTGGGGAAAATTAACATTTTGAAAACCACAACAATCTTGCATGTTTAATTAAACGTACTACCTTTGGTTGGGTGCTGTAGGGTGCTAACACCTTCCCTACGCGTAACCGACTCCTGGATCCAAAAATCTGTTTTTTCGCAGACTTGCTTTATTTTCATGGTTTTCTATAGTTTTCAAGAAATAATTATAGTGGCGACTCCAAATCTCTTTTAAACCCGTTTACTTTTTTGGTTTGTCATCCCGTCGCGATGTCGGTTGTGACAAGATTCAATATGCAGTCCTTTGTTTTTTTTTTCGGCTTCCACAATGCCCTTGAGGAGCTATTGTGCACTTAGTGAATATACCTTTTCTTATCATGTAACAACTTTGTGTAAGTCATTGGCATAGGAGTAAAATGAGTTAAATTCCTTTCTTGATTCCTTCTAGGATTGACATTTTGCCCTAAATTCTTGCTAGGGTTCGTGCTAGCCTTAGTTTTCCAAGTGTTATTTGAGGCGCATTGTGGTTGTCATGAAACTGAAGATTGATACAATCCCTGTTGTGGAGATTGTGCTTGGTAGGCATGTACCGTATGTCACGTAAGTATGTCAGTTCACCTGTTGTTGATAATTTTGAGTGGGAGCCTGATTTTCCCACCTAGGTACTATTGATGTTGCATGCACCTCTACTTCCTTCTTCTTCCATGGATTGAAATTGGGTTTTCTAAGGGTTGCAATCGCGAGCGAGCTATATGCAATTTTTCCATTTCTCAACATGATCTCTATCCTTTCGCCTATGATGATGATATCAGCGAAATTTCAAGATACATTCCCAACCATGTGCTCATACAATGATGGTTGTAGCGTGTTCAAAAATATTGTCACCATTTGTTTTAAGGTAGAGGTAGCTCAACCTGAGCGAGAAGTTTTCTCCATTGTTGTGTATACTTCTTAAAAGATTCAACATCCCTCTTGGTCATGTTCTACAACTACAACCTATTTGGCGCAATATCCATGTCATATTTGTATTTTTTCAAAAAGGCATCTATCAGATCCATCCAAAAATGAATGTGAGATGGTTCCAAGTGTGTATACCAACTTAGTGCTACCCTAGCCAAACTGTCTTCAAAAATGGATTAACAATTTGTCATCATAAGCACAAGCAACCATCTTTCGACAATAAATGGTCTGATGGATTTTAGGGCATCTGGTACCCTTGTATTTTTCAAATTATTACACTTTAAACCTGAGAAGTATTGTTACATCGCGAACTAGGCTTAAATCCAGAACACCAAACTCATAGTTTTCACCTCCCTCAATAGCTTGTAGTCGTTCTCTCATAATTCTAGCTTAGTTTTGGCTCTCCCAATGCCAACGGTTATTACAATCACCCATGGTCCCATGAATGTAGTCGCTTCATTCACTCTAGTACCTGCCATGTGTGTTGAAGTTGATGCAAGCCCTTGAGTATTGTTTGGGGATGAAAAGGAAACATGTTCAATCTCTAAATATTCTTCAATAGATGGAGTGTAACTTGGTGGCAACTATACATCGAGAAAGCAACAAGAGCCCCCTGACACTACTAAAAAAATTGAAATTACCGATGCAATTTTACCGACGAATATATCTTTGTCAGTAAATTTGAATTATCGACGAATTTTACCGACAGATTCTCAAATTTTAATTACCAAGGAATTTTTCCGTTGGTAAAAAAAGTTTCATTTATCGACAGAAAAATCTGTCGGTAATTTAATTTTTTTTATCGACGTATTTACTGATGGATTTATCCGTCAGTAAAAGAAGCGGGAATTTTCCCGCCCAAATCTCACCTTATAAGAAGACGAGAAGAAGAAGAAAAGAAGAAAAGAAGGAGAAGAAAAAGAAAAAAAAAAGAAGAAATAGAAGAAGAAGAAGAAGAAGAAGAAGGAGAAGGAGAAGAGGAAGAAGAAGGAAAAGAAGAAGAAGGAGAAAGAGGAGAAAAAGAAGAAGAGGAAGAAGGAGAAGAAAAAGAGGAAGAAAGAGAACATGAAGGAGAAGAAGGAGAAGAAAGAGGAAGAAGAAGAAGAAGACGACGGCGGCGGCGGTGGTAGTGACGGCGGCGATGGTAGCAGCGGCAACGACGGTGGTAGCGACGGTGACGGCGACCACGAAAAAAAAACGAAAAAAAAATTGAAAGAGTGAGGAGGAAGAAGATGAACAATGCAAAAAATTTACCAACGAATTTTTTGATAATTATCGACGGATTTTTCTATCGATAATTACCGATGGAGTTTTCGATCGGTAATTACCGACGAAACATGATTTCTGTCAGTAAAATTTTACTGACTCGCATTTTACTGACGAATTTTTTACCGTCGATAATGTTCATTTAGCGATGGATTTTGACCATTACCGACGGATTTTGACCGTCGGTAATATTGGTTTTTCTTGTAGTGTGAGTGCTTTCTTCACCATTTGCAAATGAAGTTTCAATGCCTCCAAGGTTTGACCCACTTGGTCCTTTAGTTGGTTGATATCTACTTTTATTGTCTCTATGCGGTTTTCGAGTCCTTCCTATTCTTATTACTTGCTCGTGTCCTCTAAGGGTGTTTTGGCCTTTACATATTAGTCTCTTAATTTTTCTTTATATTTTTATTAATCAAAATAAAATAAGAAAAAGAAAAGGAAAAACATAGTGCAAGGTGTTTATTCTAGTAAGAAATTATAAAGTTGTGAGTAAATAGAAATTAAACATGGAAAAGAGTCAATACAACCCAAACATCTAAAAGTTTCCTAATTTATTGCATTTGAAATAAAACTTAATTTCTATCCCTAGCCATCACACTCTTCATATCTCCTATTAGTTTCTTTAATTGATTCAAGAAGGTCTTGATCTTTTTCAGAGGATTAAAAATTGGTAGCGCATACTCAGATTTAACTAATAATCGTGGAATTTCTTCGATGGCTCTGTTGGCCAAGGCAACCAACTACAAAGAGCATTTCCTCCTATGTCATATGATCCATTCATGCTCCAATGTGTAGTCATTCATCCAAGCCACCACCTCTTGATGCCTTTTTTCTGATTTTTGCCTGGTGCCGACGTTCTTCATTCATCTTCGCATTGTAGGTCATCACTATTGATAATGTCCATTTTTATCTCTTTTTCTGTGTTTATTATCATGAATAAACCAAGTCTTTCCTAACTTTTATCTTGTTATATCCTCAAGTTTAGTGTGTTTTGTTTTGTTTTGTGTTTTAGTTGTTTTATGCTTATTTTGCCTATAATCTCTCTTTTAAGTGTGCTAAATAAGTTAATAGGAAACAATTGTGGTTAAGGAAAATAAGCAAGAACTCAAGGGAGCATGATTCAACAAGAAAATATTCATTTTGAAGCAAATACCTAGTGCTTCAAATACGTAATGTTGTCAAACTGCCCAAGGCTAATCGGTGGAAAACTGGAGTTGAGTGCCACAAGGCTGAAAGGTAGTGAATTAGGGTTGAACGCCACAAGGCTTAGTGGTGGAAAGTGGGGTTGAGTGTCAATTCGTAAAACTTGGCGTTGAGCGCTGTTGAGACAAGGTTGAGTAGTGGCGTCGTTGACATGTCAAAAAATGAGTTTTTAATCTTGTTTCTCACGAAGGTTTGGACCATTCCTAATTTTTCACGATAGAGAAACACTTTTGGGTAGTTGGAGAGCCTCTTGGAGGTTACTAGGGGTTTTGGGAAGCTCTCACACTCCTCTTTGGGTCTTCTCCACCATTCATGGTGATTTTTCCCCCTTTTGGGGTTGGAGAGGAAGATGGGTTGTGATTGGGAATGGAAACGCAAATGGGAGGTGCAATTGGAGCATGGAGTGGCTGCCAAGAACCTTGGGAGAGGGCTTGCATCTTCTCTTTGGTTTCCATTTCTTCCCTATCACTTCAATTTCTAAACCCTAGGTTCACCACCATTGAGAGCTAAACCTATGTGTTGAGATTAGATGTAATAAACTGAATCTTGTGCATTTTGTGATGTTAATCCGTATGCTTTTCCAATTTTATGTTAGTATTTGATTTTAATTCTTAATGCTTGTTTTGGTTTAGCCACCCATGCATGATTTGTGGTTCTTGAGCTGTTGGAAAATATTTTTTGAACCTAGAACTGAAATTTAATGCCTAATGGAGGTTGTATCTAGTGATAGAATATGATTCATTAGTAATCTTAAGACTCTTGAACTTAATGTATGATTTCACTTGTTGAGGATTCAAGGAATTAGAACTTGATGAGTTATCATAGACTCAAAGTCGCTAGGAATAGGATTTAAGTATTCTCGTGAGTTGATTTTGACATGAAATTGGAATTGAGATGTTTGTGAATGCATGAGAATAAAGTGAATGAAATATAGTCTTGACAATTGTATATAATCTATGTTAAATTTTTGTTGCACACGAACTATTTGATGAAATACCAAAAAGAGTTTCTTTGTGTTTTTGTAAGCTTTGTTGTCTATTTAAGTTGTGAATTGTGAGAGTTGTCTAGTGTTTCACAAATTCCATTAGAGAGAACGATATTTATTACTTACTACCTACGACCGGTGCACTTGTCATTTTCCACTAACAATTATCTCCTTCATTTGTTGTTCCATCTCATTGATCTTAACTTGAGAAACATGCAATCTTTTTAATCCATCATAGTTGTTTCTCTTGAGTTCTTCATACATTGGATTTTTGTGGTACTGAGATAAATATGTTGCATCTCTCTCGAGCCTTTAATGCTAATTTGATATTGGCTGCATCAAGATCTTGTTAACTCTAAAGCAATGATTTTTTTTCTTCCCTCTACTTCTTAAATAGTTATTGGTACATCCTTGTCTTCTCCTCATTATCACGCCTAAGGCTTGCACATTCTTGTTGGAGACTTTGAAGATCAGTTGTTAGCTTATCACTTTTCATCTTCATTTTTTCCATATCTTCTTTCAAAATCTTCACCTCTTCAGATTTTGTGGGTTGCAATTATTCTGAAGTAACGGAGTTTGATTTGAAGGACAACTTTATCACTTTAACTCTCTCCATAACCCATTGACCATAAGGCATCATGCCCTCAATTATCCAAGGCCTTGAATCTTCTTCCGCACGTATAGCCTCGCCCCAAGCACTTTTAATTTGTCAAACTAAATAGAGGGGAACTCCTTCCTCATAATGAACCCATATGGGAACCAGAGATTCTAGATTCAGGGAGCCTCAAGTGGGATACCCATACTGTCTTTGAGCTACCACAAGATTATAATTCACGCAACTCCTTGTGCCTATGAGGGGCACATTAGGAAATTTCCCATATGAAATGATATGTGACTTTGATTGCCAGGAAGGCACCATCTGAACTTTTCCCTATTCAAACTTGCATAAAACTAAGCCCAATCTTTTGCCCCTTTAATATCTAGCTTGTTTAATAATACTTCCTCAATTGGACCTTCAACATTTAAAATACCCTTGTTAATTGTGAGAGGAACTACACATAAACCACAGGTAGACAACATAATATCTTCTTCCTCTTGAGCTCATAGCAAAGGTTTAGACTTTCTACACATAAGCCAAAATTGTTATAACTGGGCTTTCTGAATGATTTTTATAAGCAACAAACACATCATTGGCAATGTGGTCAATGATGTTCTCCATGTCAGGAAAAAGCATGACTCCGTAGAGTGTGAGGGCTAACATGTCCATCAATATTTTTTCGATCCCTTCTTCAGCCAATTGCCAAAAACACCACTCTAAATACCCTTGAGGGATGCCTTTTGAATTTCCCGTGGTAATCATTTTACTTTCTAGATTGGCAGAGTGCACCTTCAGGATTCTTGTCAAAATAACAATTAAGGTATGTTGGTCAGAGTATTTGTAGAGGACCTTTTCCCTTCACTATTAAGCCCAAAATATGCTTCAATTCTTTTTACTCTAGGTACTAACTAAAAATCTTGGAAGGTGAAACATCTTAGCGGTGGGTCGTAGTATTGGGTCAAAGTTGTGACTACTACTGCTTGGGCTTCCACTTTCAACAAACTTAATAAGCTCTCATATCTCTTCATGAAAGTATTCCTTGGTATGGTCTTTTCCCGCTATTTCTCTCAAACTATTCAGATTACTTTCTACAACCCTAATGTGTAACTTTTTCTTTAAAGTATCATATCCTAATTGACCCCACACTCTAAATTTCGTGCTAACTTGCCTTTTTTTGTTCAAATGTAATCACAACTTTATAATTTCGGGCCTAGAATCAAATAAATATGATGAGATCATATGGCAAAATACATAAACAAATGGATGCATAATATGCCATGTCTTACCTTATTACTAATTCAAAATTTTAAAAAAATAGATGAGAATTAAAGATATGTGCATATCTCCCTTTGTGCCTTAACAAAGGTTTGAAGCCTAATGGATCTAAGGTAAAATGCATGCGGTCACCAGGATGGTTTCCTAATACCTAAATATCAAGGCCACTAGAGCTAAGGCCCACTTCACAGTATTTTCCACGACAATTGGTACACAACAAGAAGTGGGAGTACCAATTAAGCAAACATACTTTATCTAAGGTTCTCATAATGACCACTTGGAAAGTACATCCATCGTGGCACTGTTACACAATCTCCTATAATTCTAAAGTTACTCAGACCTAGGTATAGGGCCTCACTCATGTCATGCACACAATGTGTGTGGAGGGAGAATGATGCATACATAAACCTCCACCTAAAAAAAAAAAGAAAAATCTAGGCATATATATATATATAACAATGTCGTTTGCCCTAGGACTCAATATTCAGGCATACAAATAAGTAATATAAACAAATCTTTCAATCATAAGAAATGGGCAAAGGAAAAAATTAAAAAATTAAAATAAATATACAAAAGAGAAAAAAAAAAACATTTGAAACAACCACATCAATTTTATACATTTAATTAAATGGCCTAACTTTCTAACGTCCTTAGTGGAGTCGCCATCTGTCGCAACCAAAATCGCGATGAGATGGTGAACCCAAAATAAAAAGGTTAAAATACCTTTTTGGTCCCAATTTTTGTCAAGTTTTTTCAAATAAGTCCTAATTTTGGTTTTGTGTTCAAATAGGTCCCAATTTTCGTCAATTTTGTTCAATTGGGTCCTTTTTTGCTAACACCGTTTAAATCATTAACAGCCATGAACAATAACTGCCACGTGTCACTTCGTGGTTTTTTGAATTTTTATTTTATTTTAAAATTTTTTTAAAATTAGTTATTTATTTTTAAAATGCACACGTGTCAACACAATACCGTGCTACATGTCATTTCGTGGTTTTTTTGAATTTTTTAAATTTTTTTTAAATGTCCACATGTCAACTCAGTAGCGTGTCACGTGTCAAGGTCAATGTTCTATATTCAATTTGGTCCCTCTTCAAATTAAAACCAAATTTAATTTTTCTATTAAATTTCACATTTTTTATTAAATTTTTTATATAATATATTAAAATTCACATCATCATAAATTTGATATAAAAATTAAATTTGGTCACATCTTCGATAGGGACCAAATTGGTTAATGTTAACAAAAATTGGGACCTAATTGAACAAAAATGACAAATATAGGGACCAAATTGAATATAGAACATTGACTTTAACATGTGGCATGCTATTGGGTTGACACGTGGACATTTAAAAAAAATTTAAAAAAATTTAAAAAAATAAAATAAAAAATAAAAAATAAAAAAAAATTCAAAAAAACCACGAAGTGACACGTGGCGGTTACTATTCATGGTTGTTAATGATTTAAATGGTGTTAGCAAAAAAGGACCCAATTGAACAAAATTGACGAAAATTGGGACCTATTTGAACACAAAACCAAAATTAGGACTTATTTGAAAAAACATGACGAAAATTGGGACCAAAAAGATATTTCAACCAAATAAGAAATATATGTATAAAAAAAAAAAAAGAGCTTTGTGGTCACCACCATAGTTATTTTAGAAAACTATGGAAAACCATAAAGATAGACCAAGGACTACGAAAACAGATTTTGGATCCGGGAGTCGATTACGTGTAGGCAAGGTATGCAAATAGATGTGATTTTTTTTTTTTAATGTTTATTTCCCCCAAAATAATAAAAAAAGGAAAATTCAAAAGAAACAATATTTTTTTTGGGCCTGACAAAGATTAATCCTTGCTCCTACGTATCTCCATTAATAATGGAAAATCAAGGTCATGTAGATCTTTATAGAAAAAACTATTAGGAAAACTATTTGAAAACGAATTGATTTTTTTGGAAGTGAAACTGACAGGTTTAACCTTGTTCCTATGTATCTCCATTCATAATAGAGAATAAGGATCACGTAATTCTTATAAAACATTATTAGAAAAAATATTTTTATATTTTTATGACTTAATTTTTAATTCTAAAAGCCTTTTTTTATATTTTTATTGACTTAATTTTTAGTTCTGAAAACCCCATTTTATTATATTTTGGGTATTTAAAAATATTTGAATTGAGTGTCATGCAACGCGAACGGTCGGACGAACACTAAAGATACACAAATTTTTATTTCTTAATCTCTTATACTTCTTTTTCTATATCTTTAGGAGAAAGAAAAAATACTTTTTTAATAAGTGTCATGCGACGCATGCATTCAAATAAATACTAAAGAAAAATAATTTTTCATTTTTCTTAGATTCTTTATTATATTTTTTATCTTTTATATTTTTTAGTATTAAAATGACATTATTTTTAATCATCAATTTCATTTTTTAACGTGGGTTTGTGAAGAGATGGAGTTAAATTCAAAGAAAGGCAAAGATGGAATAAAAACAATGAGGGTGTGGAGTTAATAAAACACATGGTGTAATGGGTAATTAATGTGCAGTAGGTGTAATATTGACAAAAAAGATTAGTGACTAAGGAAGAATGATGAAGATCGCGACATAGTATTGTGTCTCTATACGTGATGGGAAATGTTAAAATAACATGTGAACTTAAACGCTCTATGAGAAGTAACAAACAAACCAATAATTCAACACATTATATTGAGGAACTTACCTACAACAAAACTTGCTCAAGAACCCACGTCACTAACAACCTTCCCCTCCCATTCACGTTAAAATGAACAAATAACGGAATAGTAATATGAATTATGATCAGAAAAAGAGAGAAGTATCCATAATCATCTTCCTCTTTTATTTTTCTTCATATGATATATCACCTATTTATACACCTCATTGCAATCCAAATGTAATCTTACCCTTAATTACAATGAATAAAAGAAAGGAAAGAATTTGTCGTGATGACAATATATTAGCATAATCATAGCACAAAATCAAATGTGATCTGGAAAATTGATTCTAATTATTATAAGAGACATTGTTTTTAATTATGAGAATCATATCACTACTTTCTTTATCTAGAATAGAGGTATTAAAAAATCAGAGCACAAAATCAAAGGCGGTCACGAAAATTGATTTTCATTATTAGAAGACATATTGCTTATAATTATTAGAATCATATAATTGCCTTCTTTATTTGGAATAGAGGTGTCAAAGAGTGGGGGTCAAAATATAAAACATTGAGCTACTATTAGTTACAAAAAATGGTGGTGTGGGTGGATAAAATATATTGGGCTGCAAAAATAAAAACATGGTGTACAAGGAACATACAAGATGAGAGATTGGAAAACTTGAAAAAGGATCGGGCCAAATTAAACCAAAAATTTTCCTTATTTATTATTTATTACTTTTTACTGTTTATTTATCTATTTATTTTCTATTTTTATTATTTATTTATTTTTAATTTTTAATCTTTTGTTGTTTTATTTTATTTTTTCTTAACAAAGATTTTTATTAAGCCGGATGAAATTAGGTGTTGACATACTAGAAATGAAATTAAAGAATTATATACAGAAAATTTACAATCTTAAAAGTGCATATGAGTGTTCATGTGTGAAACATGTAGCACGTGCTCGTATATGACCATGGAATGGGTGAATCAATGATATAATGATGTAGAATGATTCTAATTGATCTAAATTGTAATAGAAACTGAAATCATATCAAACAATTGAGTAAAACATGAAATTCTAAATCAAGAACCTTAAAACTAACGGAATAATATTGTCATGAAGCACGAAGTGAATTTGAATGCAATTAACAATAAAATTGGCATGAAAATGAATCAAATGTATCGTATACATCATAACTAACACATTAGAATCACAAACTAAAGCTTAATCACAACTGAAACGAAAATTAAAATTGGAAATGAATGAAACAGTGCACATAATTTTGCAGAAATGAAAATCATGAATCATATTTGAATTGCTTAAGTTGTATTGATTCTTAATCAAAAGACACTTGAAACGTAAATAAAATGACTTTGCATTCTCTAATCTGGGGTTGATGCGATAGGGAGTTCTCTAAAACAACAAATATATCGTTCTTATGAGGAATTGCTAAAGGTTTTCAGTGACCATCCAGAGCTAAAAGTGTGAAGATGCACAAAGGAAGTTGGACAAGACAAGTAGGAGATGGATAAAGCTATGGTTTCAAGATGGGATGTCAACCTAGAAATGAGAATGTGAGAGGGGATGCTTAACCAGAAAAGGGGTTTAAAACCTTGGTTTGGCGAGGTAAGAGTAAGAGTTAGTGGAGAAGTATAAGAATCTGAGTTGGGAAGTGAATTGGTGAAGATGTTTCATTAGTGTAGTCACTTGACTAGAACTAGTGAGTTCTCAAAATTGTTGGGAAAAGGAAAATTGGACAATCCTAGTTTGAGATGTATCATAGAGTTGTTACGTACAAAACAAACTAGTGATTTCAAGTTGAGAAAAGATATGGTTCTAAGGATACGATAGGGATATTTATAGGTTAGTAATTTAAGAGATGCTAATTGAGTGTCAAATTTTGGTTTTGTCATTGCAGTAGTTTAAGGTTCCAATTTGGAAGTGGGATATCATTATTGTGGACTTTGTTTCTCACTGGCCCAAATCAGGTAAAAAAAGCATGATGTCGTGAGGATGATGGTGGATAGGGTGACAAAAAATATTCACGTCTTGTTGGTATGCCTTGGAGTCGTGTGTGATCAAGTCAGATGAGTAATACTTCGAGGAAGGTGTTGGCATAAGCAAGTTTGGTGCAAAGATTTGATAAAGCTAAGTGCATGAAAATCACATGTGAATAATGAAGATCCGCTTGAAGATTATGTTTTTATTGTATTAAATTTGTAAATGATGTGTTAAATGTAATGATTACATATTATATCATGTTGGTAGGTGATAGAGGCCATACCCCACCAAATTAAAATAGATAAAATGCAGTATAAGAAAGTGAACCAAGTCGTCTCCCAACGACCAATGTTCTCATTCACAGCTTCAATTTCCATATTCAAATACAACACAATAACACAAAGGGGAGGGGTTGGCAGACAAATTCAGAATTTCAACACAACAACAAAACGTAATTGCAATTTCGATTAAACAGTCACGAAAAATAGCAGTGATTGCTTGCTTCGAATGAAATTTCACCCATCACAGATTGCAAACTGAATTGGTTTCATTATTCCTCATCAAACTCGCTGTTAAACAACTAAGCGGAGGTTAACCACGAATTGAACATGCAATTAAGCAATGCAAGCGTTCATGAATTTGTCGAAGTTCATTAAGCATGAAAATCAACTAAAACGAGTTCCCACTCTGAAAATTAAGCAAAATCAGATTGGGTTTTTTTCAATTAAAACGCAAATGCAAATTCACAACGAAAAACAACAAAACTCACTGAACAAAACATTAATCTCAAGGTTTCATCTCCTTCTTTGAAGGGAATCAATGCATACGAAAGTTAGTTGCCCATAGAATTCGAGTTATGGTTAGGGTTCAACAAAAATTCAAATTCAACCATTCAAATGAGTTGAAATTGGTGTTGAAAGCTTAAAATGGTGCAGCAAATGAAAATGAGCAAGGAATAACAAAGGAACAATGAAAACAGCCAACAAAACCTTAAATGCTTCAATATAAATGTTACCCAATGTGCAAAAAACGTGAATACAAGCAATAGGTGTTGTCCAACACTCATAAAATGTCAAAAATGAGTGGAAAACGTGAAAAATTAGCTTGTGTCTCCATGGGTCACCTTCCAAAGCTTAAAACATAAAAAATGGAGGTTTAAGAGAATGGGGAGGAAGAAGGTGCGGCTGCTTGCATGGAAGGAGACCTAATTTCGTGGCACATCCAATCTGCCACTTATATTTACAAAATTGCCATTATGGGCTACAAAATTACAAAAATGTCACTACTAGGCCTCAAATGTTGGCCCATTCACTCAGATGATGTGGAAATGACGTGGAAATGATGTGGCAATGATGCGACAACTCTCTTCAACTGAATATTAATGTCCAAGCTCCAAAATTGTTTCACCCAAATACCTAAAAATAATTAAAAACGAAAATTAGGCCAAATAATGTGAAATTAACCCAAATTCGGAACAATGACACAATAAAGCCCAACAGATGAAAACACACTAAAGATGAACAATTAAGCACTAAACAACTTTCAAATGGGTACACAAAGGCTAGTGGAATAGAGGAAAATAATGACTCATCAGTAGGCTATATGACATAGGTTAGAAGTCTTGTTAGTTTTAGTGTGTCCTTTTTAATATGTTAAAATGGGGTTTAACAAGTTAAAATGCTTGTTGTATATAATTTCTAGTATGAATGCATTCAATAAGTTGAATTGTTTTTCAATTGATTGTTTTTACTTAAGTCAAGTGAAATCAACTGATTGTACAGAAAATTCAACCGATTGATTTCACTTAAGACCAAACTATATAATATGTGTTTTCGATAGCAGTGACACGATTCTGAGTTTTTTAGCACGAAAACTTGTTATTCATCACTGGAAAACTCTCTCTCTCTATCTCTCTCTAAATTACACAACTACAAGGTGAAGATTGAAGATCTTGGTTGATCTTGGAGGCATTTGGTTTTTGATTAACTTGAAGAACTCGTGTATTGTTGGCTAGGGAAAGCCACCATCAGGTTTTATAGTTATTGTCTCTCTGGTTGTTTACCTGGTGTGATTTCAAGTCTGTGAGTGTGATTCCTGCAGGGTTGTAGGCTAGATTTTTGTTTGAACATATTAGTCTGTTGTTTTTATTTTTGACTAATTGAAAGTATATTGTTCTGCAGCTTTTACATTTGAATTTTGTGGTCTATTTGATTCAATCAAAAAGGGTTTTAAGCTTTCAAAAAAGTTTTAAATAGCTAATTCAACCTTTCTTCCTGGCTTAAATCACCATTTCATATATGACAGAAGGGACTAGGTGATATGAAGTGATAACGAACATGTTTTAGTTAAGACTAAAGGCTTTATTAATATTTTTTTTAAAAACCTACAAGAGGCAGTGGAGAGTATATGGAAGGTGAGTTTAGTATATCAAATGAAATTTGATTGGTTAGGCGTAAAGGATCATTCAAGCTTTAGGTTTAAGGTTGAGAGTTGCTTTGAGAGTAGTGTCTAAGCCAATCTACACTATTGAACATTGTATCACTTAAAGCAGAGGCAAGTTTTTCAGTTAGTTAAGGTGTTGGGATTGATAAGTTGACCAAGTCTAGGTAGTTGTTGTAAGAGAAAATAAGAAGAGCATAGTTTGCTTTCTACCTAATGAGTGAATTTTTTAGGACAAAAATTGTTCTTGTTAAGAGAATGTAAGACCTTAGAAAATTACATTTTAAAAGTGATAATGGTTTAATAATATTGATGCTCAATTATTTTAATATTAAAAGGTTTTAGTATAAATAAAATTGTTATGAACGTGTTTCGTTAATTTTAAACACATCATCTCTCTAGAAATCATTTTTCTATAGTTCTTTGACTTCTGTCTAAAGGTTCTTGTCCTCTGTTCTTTTGATTGAAGATCTGAGACCATGGGAGTGATCCTCGCAGCGAGCTCTTCAAATTGGATCAATTAGTTTCTTTGTTCGTGTAAGTTGAGTTTCAACCCTTTTCTTGGTCTCTTTATGTTTACCATTTCATGTGAGCCTTATTTCACTTGCATGTGCCTTTTTAATCATTAGTATGAGTCTTTGTTGATTAGTGACGATATGCCTTGATCAATCTTGTGATGTTTGTGTGTACATAAAACATCCTGTGTAGTTAGAGGTGTTTTTTGTGTTTTTAGAGCTATTTAAGTTGGATAATAAGTAAGAAAAGCTAATTGTACTCTTTCTAAATCATAGAAACGTTAAAATTACTAATTATATGATTGTACATTGAATTGTCATGCCGAATGAGCTATGAGTTTATCGATTGAATTGGGGTTTATAGTTCTAAATTGCATAATGTGAGTATATTATCTGAGTTTTATGGAAAATGTGATAAATTGAGATGATGAATGTTGTGAAATTATAATTGGTATGTTTGAACTCTATATGTGTTATTAGATTGGGCTGGTATGACTAAGGTAGCATATATTTGAAGAACTACGTTTTCTGCAGACTCGTTCAGCGAGGGACTGAGTCGTTGGTCAAAACCAAAGTTAGAGAGCCACTAACTTGGTGGTCGTTGGGCAAGGATATAATTGTTAGATGACCCCAAACTCAGAAAGCTCATTGACTTGGTAAGTAGCTGGGCAACCATTATATATGTTTCCTTTTGGTGTTGATGTAATCTTATTTGTTGTTAAAGTAATTACAAATATATATGAACAATGATGTATAAAACTATAATGATGATGGTCTTGTTAATGGATGAATACAAATATGAGTGATTGTTCGATATTAGGAACTTGATGTTCATTCATGTTTATCGACGAATGTATATGTTTGGCGTAATTTCATGGATCTCATGAGTAGATTCCATGGTGGCATGTTTGGTGTAATTCCATAAGTCTCATGAGTAGATTCCATGGTGGCGTGTTTGGCATAATTCCATGGGTATCATGAGTAAATTCCATGGTGGCGTCTTTGGCGTAATTCCACGAGTCTCATGAGTAGATTCCATGGTGGCGTCTTTGGCATAATTCCATGGGTCTCATGAGTAGATTCCATGGTTGCATATGTGTTTGGATTAATTTCATGGGTATCGTGAACAAATTCTATGGTGGTGTTACTTTAGTCTTTTATAGATTGCTTTTTGTAAATTATAGATTTTATGTATGCATGATACTCTTTTTGTAAATTAGCTTACCCTTTCTTGTTTGTTTGTCTGTTATGTGTTGTATGCTTCTTTTGCAATGATCATCTTATTGGTGTGAGCAGATGACGTTGCAGGTGATAGAGGCAACTCTAAAGGTTTGAGGAGTCCACTGTTTGAATAGTTGAGCGATATTAGATCATGTTAGGTATAGTTTTGTAATAGAATCATAGTTTTGTAGCTTAAGAATGTATAAATGATATATTTTTATAGTTTTATCTTTTTGTAAGACTGTATTAAAATATTTTGTACAACTGAATTATCTCTTTTGAACAATATGATGAAACATCCTATTTTATTTTATTAAGTCTTAAGTTGTTAAAATTGGAATGTTAGAGTTTTACTTTCCAACATATCTTTTATAATATTTAGAACCATTTTTTTAATTCCGTTGTCTTATGATCCTTCCAAATAATAGTCAAAATTAATTATCATTGTATCCTTCCATTCTATTTTTTTTATAATCATTTGTGATGACTTCAACTTTATTTTATGTAAAATTAATTTTTTTTAAATAATATATATTAAATTTAAATAAAATAACATTAAAAATTATATATATATATATATATATATATATATTAAAGTTATATTAAATTTAAAATTAATATACACGTTAATATGTAAAATAACAAAATTTATTGTAATAATTAAATTTTAACTTAATAAATTAAAATAACAAGACAAAAATGTAGATACACCTATGTCAGGGTCTTTGTTTTCAGTAGAATATAATATATACAAGAAATTATAAGTGTAATTAAGTTTCAAACCGAGAACTTGTTTCACAAACGGACCAAAACTTGTGAGATACTTCAAAGTCTAAAGAAGAAACAAAAGACCGTAATTACAATAATTGAAGTATTTATTTATCATTTTGTCTTTATTAAAAATATGTATAAAATACTAAAATTAAATATATTTATCGTTTCTAAACTATTATTATAAAAAAAATGTGTTATGTGTAAATTATAAATTATTTCATCTTTAATTTTATGAAAGTTATGTAAAATTTTTTTTTTTTTAAAAATGGCATAAAAATTATATTAGTTTGAACTCTATTTGTTATATAATTTTTTTTATATGATTTGTTCGAAAAATATTTTATATTACTTTCATAAAATTTAAAAACGAAATAATTTATAATTTAATTAGACACAAAACATAATTTCTTATAACAATATGTAAATAAAAACCATATTTAATCTAAATTTTTTTTTCTTTTCAAATAGTTATTCACCACGAAAATTAAAAGCTCTATAGATAAAAATAAAATTAATGATTTATTCACGCACGCAAAGAGAAAATGAACGTGTTAAAATTTTATAACACTGTTTTCAGTTTCCATCTTGACAACATTCGTGTACTCAAACAATGCAGTTCCTTCACTCAAACAATATTTGTTTCGTTTTCGGTTGCGGCACGGGAGATGGTAGTCCGTGTTAAGCAAAAGCATAATTGCCCACATACATACCCACGCGTGGGCCCACTAATATGGCAATATATATACCAATAAACGAACGGCTGTGATTCAAGTAAATATGTGATGATGATGGCGATACTGACATGAGAATGCATTAATTTATCTTTTTGTAAAAGCTAGTTAGATTCCATTTGCCCTCTCCACATGTCCTCGTTGGGCTGTTTTGGCTGTAAGAAGTCAAAAGAATTAAAAATAAAATTAAATATGTTATTAACTGTTTAACAATATTTTAATTCTGATATAAAAAAGTAATTTAATTTCAAAACAAATTTGTCTTTATTTCAAAATATATTTTACTTCTCGAACTTCAGAAATAGATAAATATAATTATAATAACTTAATTACGAGATTTTTTTTTGTTAAACTACATTTCAAATTGTGTTTAAACTGTTTCAATAATTTAATAAGTCTTAACTTAATTTAAAAGACGGTTTAAAACATAAAAAAGAAATAATATTGTTAAATTACAATAATATTAAAATAGAAACGAATATCAATTTTACATCTAAGTTCAGATATTAAGAATATATTTAACTTTAAAATTAAATATGTTACTAATTGTTTAATAATATTTTAATTTTAATATAAAAAAATTAGTTTAACGATCTAAAGTTAGAATTATATATAGATATATTTATATATAGTTTAGTTTTTTAAATAAAAATTTTATGTTTCAAATTGTTCTACAATTTGTAAGGTCCTCTTATTTCAGTCCTAATATTTAAGGGTTGCCCTAAAAATTTAATGGGCTTAAGGACTGGCCCATAGGGTGTCCAAGGCCCCTAAGGTAGTCACACCCTTCTCACTTTTGTCATTCTTGCAAAAATAATACACTCACACTCTTTTTTTCTCTCCTCAAAGCTCTGCTAGGGTTTAACCCCAATCTCGATCCGGTGAGCTCAGTCTCGTTTTTCACTCCATGTAACTGATTCTCAAGCTCGTACCTATCCTCCCTAAAGCATATTTGCGTGTTTCCATTTAGAGTTCCATAGTAACTCTGTTCCTTTACTGTTCCACTATTTTTCCAGCTTCTAAGTCTGTTCCGCGAGCTGTTTTACTCCGTAGTTGGTGTTAACGTCCTTTGCTCACCCTTTCCAACTAAGGGAAGTTAGGGCTTACTCGTGTGTTTCCATTTTCTGTTTACTTGCTGTTAGTTTACGATTTTATGGTTGGTATGATACTGTGAATGCATGGACTGCCTTGGTATGTTGGTTTGGATTCATATGTGTGGTTGTTGCAGGGAAACAGTGACGAGAAACTAATGCTCTCGCCCAAGCGAGCCTGTCTCGCCCAGGCGAGACTTGTAGAAACAGGCCAAGTTCACACTCGAGCTCTCGCTCAGGTAGAGAGCTCTCGTTTGAGCGAGGTGACATCTTGCTCAAGTGAGAGAGGCTCGCCTAAGCGAGAACGCGTGGGGACCTTGGCATGTCGCTGTAGTTTTCAGCCCAGGCGAGGAACCTCACCTTTGGGCGAGGAGTGGCCTTGCTCAAGCGAGGAGGGCTCGCCTAAGCGAGAAGTCGCGTGATCAGAAACCCACATTGTTGGATGTCTCGCCTAAGCGAGGGCCTGTCGCTTGAGCGAAATAACCCTTTTGCCTGAGCGAGGGTTCCTGGCTTGAGCGAGACTGACACAAGTGTTTGTTTGGTACCTGTTCTGTCTCATGTTTTTGGTTGGTGATTTACTGTATGATTTTATTATCCTATTAGAGCATGAATGGGTTAAGTATGCATGTGTTAAGTGACTTATGGCTTGGAAATGATAAGGTTGGCCTGATCTTGGTATGAATTATGAATGAAGAATTAGTGGAAAATGTTGGCATGAGTTTGGTGTGTGTGATAATACATACTTGGTTGTTGGAACATGAATTGTATGTGGTTAGGACGTAATCCCATGAGTCTCTAGGTGAGACCTCATGGTGGTGCTTCAGTTGGTTGGGACGTAATTCCATGACCCCTGTTAGTGGGAGTTCATGGTGGTGCCCTATCTATAATTTAGTAAGGATTCAAGGTAAGGTTGCATCTTGACACTCTAAAGAGTTAGTTAGTCTCACATAGAGCGTACTAACTCTAGTGGTCAGAGTAGCAAGAGGCTTGAAACTCATTAAGGGCTAACCTTGTGTGTGGGGGATGAAACATTGTAACATTTAGCTCGGTAGAGCAGCTCGGTAGAACAGGGGAGTCCACCACAAGTGCAAGCATCCGCTGAATCCGACTAATTATATGTATCTGGATGAGTCGTGTCTGAGTCTTAGTGTATTGATTGGAAGGTCATAACATGATAGGATGATGTATGTATATTTGACTGTGAAAGTGTATATAATTGTATGATAAATCCTTTTTCGCTCTAGCTTACCCTTTTGTTTGGTGTATGTTTTGTGGTTTGGTTTTTCTCTCTTTGCGATGATCATCAATTTATTGATGTGAGCAGATGCGAGAAATATTCGTGGTCAATAGGGAGGTGGTGGTTCCACTGCTTAGCCTCTAAAGTGGTTTCCGCTTTTGGGCTCTTCTTTTAGGGCTATGGCCCATGTATTGTCTAGCCTTTGGGCTTTATTTTTTGCAATACTGTCGTTACGTTATTATACTTTATATCGGTATCGTGGTATGCCTAGTTTCTCTTCTGTTTTCTTTTGAACAACTGTATGGAGTGAGGTTTATACTCCAGGACTGTGCTATTATATTATTCTGTGTGACGCCTCCTTTAATTAGGGTTATTAATTAAATGGGGTGTTACTCAATTTCTGAGAGAATTATGAATGTGTAAACTGATGTTGATGTTGCAGATAGTCAACTTTTACTTATGATAATTGGTGTGGGAAAGATGACCACAAAAGATTTGAAAATTGGAATGGAGTGGATGGAGTAAATGTTCATTGACATAAAAATTATATAAGAAATTGTTGGATTTGTTATAGTAAATGTCATTAGTTTCACATATTTTGTGTCATAAAGTGCAAAGTGGCTAGATGGAATCACCGTTAGTTGAATATGAATTGATTTGTATAAATGTTTGTTTTCCTGTTCTGAAGGTCTTTAATGGAATAATTATCTCCAAATAATCTTCATTGGATAAGTTCCATAAGCAACCTCAAAGTTTTTAATAATTTTTCTTGTATTTCATTATTTGCTTGAAGATGCTTCCATCAACATTAGATGCATCCATCATTATTAAGATTTTCAGACGAAGGAAAAAGGCATTAAAAAGAGTTGAAGCTACTTAATGACCAAAAACTTCTCTACAACGATCACTTTCTTCAAGAGTCGTATATAAAGCCATTTAAGAAAAAGATAGACAGTGACACAACACGCACAGTGCAAAAACATTGTTAATATTTTTGGGTTAATCAAAAGCTTCAATGAATAATAGTACTAGTGCTAAAATATATCAAGTTAGGAGGAAAAGTGTTTCAATCTCACATACATCAGCACATGATTATCTTTGCTAGCAAGGAAAAGTGTGATCAATGGTCACAAATCATGCAATCTCTTCATCTTAGCCAAGAGTGATTGTTTGACAAAGAACACTTGTTTAAGCCAGAAACGACTTGTGAAATAATATTTGTTTGAGTCATAAATGACTATGAACTCAAAGAATTCTCATATTGTGATTCACATCATTAATATTTTTAGTGGAATTCAACCAATTGAGTGGGAGTTGGATGTAGTTTACATGATCAAATGAATTAGTATTATAAGAAGTAGAGACATATGTAATGATGACTTTTGATTGTGAGGAAGAACAATCATTAGTATATAACACACTAACCATAATACAAGATGTAGATGTCCACTTCCCCCTCAATGATTTACAAGGAATATAAGGTGGAAGTACATTGTAGTTTAAATGATTAATAAAGAAGCAGAAACTACATTTTTTTTATGGACAAAAAGAGTGCTAAAATTTTTATTAGTGACAAATTGGTAAAGTTGTTATGGTTGAAAACACATGTGTTAAGGGTTTTCCAATAATGGTTGCTTCTAACCAAATGCTATTAATCACTAGAAAGTGTAAGTATAAAATGGAGATTCAATGACCATACATTTACAACCAAATGTTTTAGTGTTACCTATCAAAACATTTATGATCATCTTAGGTATGCATTAGTTCAGTACACTTGGTGAAAGTTATATGAATTGTGCAACTCTTATAATGAGATTTAAACATAAAGGTCATGATGTGATATTGCAAGGAGAGCAACTAGGTGCAACATTCTGTGGAGTAACAAAAAGCTCAAATTGGTACAAGGCACTTTGTATTACATGCATTGCAAAGTTCAATTTTGCTTAATGTTTTTAATATAGTCAATTAGGAAGCTCTAACAACAAAATAAGAACATGAAATTTTTGCAATTTACAACAACTTCAATATTTATTTGTGATATAATAATAATTATTAAATCAATAATAATACTAAGACATATATAAAAAGTGAATATTAACCAGAGATCAACGATTATAATAACAATAACAAATAAAAAAATAAACAAGGAAAGGAGTAGAAATATCCTGGGTTGAGGCATGCATAACACTATCCTTAGAGAGAAAACATCCATATTGCACAGGGCTAAACAAATACACAATACACAATCATATGTGTTTCTTATCATATGCGTTTCTCTCCCAAGATACAACAATCCGTCAGATCGATCGAGTGCAGCGAAGGATCTCTGAACCTTATGAACACCACTATCTTAAAGATAATATTGAGAAGAAAAGAAGAACACTCTTGAGAAAAACTCTAGTATTCGTTATTCTTTGTTGTTGTGTCTTTCCCCATGCACCTAAGTAGTATTTATACGTAGAAAATGGAGACAAAGAAGTATATAGTAATAAGAATATAGTCGTTAGTCATAAAAAACATTAACCATAAATTAAAGGTCTATAAAACATGAGTAATAGTAAGTTTAATTATTTTAATTATTTATTTTTTAAATTATATTAAAATATTTCCAACAATCCCCCACATAATTTAAAAAATAAATAAAACAAAATATATTATCTTTTAAAACAAAATATTGTAGTTCAGCATAAGGAACCTTTCGGATCTGACCCTTACACCTAGTGCTTATAAACTTCCACCCGAGAAAATGCAGAGACTTAATTGCCTTGAGCTACATCCTCTATGACCGGGTTTTAGTAAATAACACATACAATATCAGTGTTCATTATAGGTTCTAATTAGTGGGTGCACGTTACGGCCTTGTGCATGTATCTTGTTTCATGAGTGTCACTTAAAGACTTGCCCATGTCTCACAATGGCAGTCCCACCATCACACTCAATAAGTAAACCCTCAAAGGGTGGTTTGTGACTCACACCCCTACAATAATTGTCATTGGGTTTATTAAGAGGTATTTTATAAAATAAGCATAATGATGCACATACCTCAACCTTATTATTGCCACAATTTATAGTACACCTCGCCATATGAATGAGACATAAAATTTAATCAAATTATTTGGTGTACTTTAGTCAACAACAACTTTGTTGTTACCCATTGAACTCCATTCCATAGGATCGCCATTCATGTGGAGATGGGTGTTCATTGTTGCAACTAATTTATAGGCTATAATCTCATTCCCCTCGACGACTCAAATACTTGTTGTTGATGCATCAACCTTTTGATAAGCAGATCTGCAATATTTCTTCTTAACCTGACAAAGTCAAAAGAGACAATACCATGAGTAATTAAGTTTTTAATATATTTGTCTCTCATTCTCATATCTCAAATTTTCATTGACATTTTTATATAAAAAACTTTAAATATATCAATTTAATTGTCATAATGCATTGGAAAAAATGAATCATTTATGCTTGCATAGTAGATCATGACAATAACTTTTTTAACATATTTTCATGATAGTGCACCTCCATCCAAGGTATAGAATATAACCATAACCAGTAGTTAATTTTGTCACCAAAATCAATATCCAATTTACATTATCCTTCAATCATCTTAAGAAATTGGACATATTGCCATAACTAGAAGAAACACAAATAATATTACACTAGATGGCAAAAATAGTGAGGTATATATTCATTCACTTTATAATATATAACCAATATTTTTTTATTAACAAGTATGTTACTATTGCAAGACACCCCCACATTTTGAAATATTTTAAATGTGGTTCTTTTTTCTTTCATAACTCATAACAAGTTTTATCACAATCTTTTGTGTTCAAAATATGGTAAATACGATATAAAATTTCATTAATATAATGTTAGGCAAGCTAGATTTTGTAGAATAACATTTATTATATCAGAACATTTTTGTTTTCTTTCTTTCACTGCACCATTAGATTAACACTATATGAAAATGTTGCTTAATGAATTATACCATGAATTTTACATAAAAACACTCATTTATAAATACATGTATCATTACTTGTCTATTTAATTAATTTTGTACCTCAAAATTTTATAATTTGAATGGTCTCTAACCAAATTTCTCAACAATTATAATAATAGCATGTCATAAATCACAACTTAACATTTTGAAATAATCAAAGAAAACTTATAAATATTTTATTACAAGATAAAGGTACTTAACTCAAACAAATCATCACAAATATATCATTTACCAACCAAAACACATGTCTAGAAATAATAATCTTATTGCACTTGGAAACCACTTCATAATCTTGTTGAGAACAAGAAAGTTTCTAAATTCAGAAACATCAAAAACTCCTTTTTATTCATAAATCTGATAATTTATTAGTCATTTTTTTCATATAAATATCAAGCTATTTTTTTTTTCATTTACAAATGCAAAGTTTAGTTTAAGTGTTTTCCATAACACAATAGTAGTTTTAGTAAGAAAAATTATTTACAATTATTTTCATACAAAACACTTAAAATATGTACATGATATAGAACATCTTTATCAATGATAAAAGTTGACAATATTAAAGCATAAATTAATATAACAACAAAAACATTAGTTATAGACATCACAAAAAAAATTATTCAATGAGAAGGAATTTCATTTATCCATAATATCGTTTATTGTTACCAATAGAAATAGAAACAATTATACACATAAATATTTAGGCTTAGTTGAAACTGATTTAATTATAACCATAAGAAACACACATTAGTTCATAAAATGTGTTTTCAGTCTTCAGCTCTATATTGTTTTTAATTTTAGAAATGAATACATATGGGTAATCAAAAATAGAAATAACAAGATAAATTTTTCTCTCTAAGAATGTTATTGAATGATTACTCAAACAATACTAATAATAATAAAAATATAAAATGATATAATGATATAATAATAATTATTAAATCAATAATAATACCAAAACATATATAAAATAGTGAATATTAATCAGAGATCAACGATTATAATAACAATAATAAATAAAAAATTAAACAAGGAAAGGAATAGAAATATTCTGGGTTGAGGCACGCATAACGCTATCCTTAGAGAGAAAACACCTCTACTGCACAAGGCTAAACAAATACACAATACACAATCATATGTGTTTCTTATCATATGCGTTTCTCTTCCAAGATACAACAACCCATCAGATTGATCGAGTGCAGCGAAGGATCTCCGAACCTTATGAACACCACTGTCTTAAAGATAATATAGAGAAGAAAAGAAGAACACTCTTGAGAAAACTCTAGTATTTGTTATTCTTTGTTGTTGTGTCTTTTCCCATGCACCTAAGTGGTATTTATAGGTAGAAAATGGAGACAAAGAAGTAAATAGTAATAAGACTATAGTCGTTAGTCATAAAAAACATTAACCCATAAATTAAAGGTCTATAAAAACATGAGTAACAATAAGTTTAATTATTTTAATTATTTATTTTTTAAATTATATTAAAATATTTCCAACAAAATATCTTCTGGGTTGATAAAGAGTTGATAACATTAAGATTCTCTTGAAGTGGTTTAATCTGACATATATCTTCTTTGTGATCCACAATTGTTAGAAGCTGATATGCTCGTTGAGTTTGATATTTGTTTGAATGTGTTCAAGAGCTTATAACTATTGTTAGTTTGTAAGGTAGGTTGCTTGTACAAAATTTTGTTATAATAAAAGCAATTTGCTTCAAGATTGAGAAAACTAAAATTAAATGTAGGATCTGTAAAACCCACTTTTCATTGGGCCCTTTTATTTTAAAGGTTGCCCTAAACTATTGGGCCTAAGGGCTGGCCCAAAAAGGGAAACCAGATCCTAAGTCTGTCCTAACACACTTTTCTCCTTTCGTTCTAGAAAAAAAGACAGCTGCTTTGCCCTTCTATTCCACAAGCGGTGCTCTGCTAAGGTTTTGCATCCCCTCTTACGTTGAGCTAGAAGGACTTAATTGACTCAAGTAAGTTAACCTCCCAACTGTTTTCTCCTATTCTATCCCTACTGTCTTGGTCTCAACCGAAGTTCCTTGCTAATAATCCAGTTTTGCCTCTGTTCTGCGTCTCTGCAGTTCACTGAGCTAATCTCGGAGCTGTTGTGCTCGCTAGTTTTTGGTTTAGGAGTCTTGTGCTAGCTTATTTCCAGGTAAGGGAAGCTAGATCCTTCTGTATATTCCATAAGATCTGATTATTGTACGTTTATTCCTTGATTAAATGGACTGTGTGTGGATATGAGTGGTTGGAATGCATGTTTGAACTGTTTGGGGCATGTTTGAGCGACTGTTGCACAAGAGAACAGTGGTGAACACTGGTTTTCTCGCCCAAGCGAGCATGTCTCGCCTAGGCGAGATTAACTGAGGCTCGCCTAGGCCATTTCACGCGAGTTGTAGCTCAGGCGACTAACCACGTTTTGAGCGAGCGAGTGTCTCGTTCAAGCGAGAAGGAGCTGATGGTCGTTGTTCTTGATGTCGAGCTCTCCCCTAGGCGAAAGGAGCTCGCCTGAGCGACAGTCCCTCTTGCTTGAGCGAGGCCTTTCTGCCTAAGAGAGAAGTTGGGCGAGAATACGGCCTATTTTGGTTATTTCCCTGTTCTGGATTGTTGGCTTTATGTTTGTGTGGATCCTACTTTTAAGGTATGAATTGGGTAATTTTGTATGAACGAGATAAGCTATGTTCTGTGATGGGTGAGTTCAATGTGAATTGAGCATGTTACATGCATGGTTGTTTCATGGAATGAATATGCATGAGTGGGAAGGTGTATGAGTTGTGAATGACAAACTTGAATAATTCTTGGCATGAAATGAACATGGGATGGTTGGGTATGAAAGTGGCATGGTAATGAGATGAGTTGAATTTCTATATTCATGGATGGAGTATGACGAGTTGGTATGGATTTGACCGGGAACATGAAAGGGATTGGTTATAAAGGTTGACATAATACACATACCTGCATGATAAATATTACTTGGTCGTTTGAATATGTTTGGTCTGTGGTCAGTGCGTAAATCCTTGAAATCTCTAGGTGAGATTTTAGGGTCGTGCTTTAGTGGTCGAGACGTAATTTCATGACCCCTGTTAGTGGGAATTCATGGTGGTGCCCCATCTATATAATTTGGTAAGGATTCAAGGTAAGGTTGCATCCTGACACTCTAAGGAGTCAGTTAGTCTCACTTAGAGCAGACTGACTCCTGTGATGAGAGTAGCGGGAAGCCTGAAACTCATTAAGGGATAACCTTGTGTGTGGGGGATTGAAACATTGTAACACTTGTAACACTTAGCTCGAGGGTGAGCAGCTCGAGGATGAGTAGAGGTATCCACCACAAGTGCAAGCATCCGCTGAATCCGACTAGATTATATGTATCCAGATGAGTCGAGTCGAGTCTTAGTGTATTGATTTGGAAGGTCATAACATGCTTGGATGATGTATGTATATTGGACTGTGAAAGTATATATGATTGCATGATAAAATCTTTTGGCTCTAGCTTACCCTTTGCTTGTTTGATTGCTTTGTGTGTTGTTCTTCTACCTTTGCGATGATCATCAATTATTGCTGGGAGCATATGTGAGAGGTACTCGTGGTCAACAGGAGAGAGATGATTCCGCTACATAGTCTACTTGGGTTGGACTTCATGTTCTTTTTGGGCTTTTCTTTAAGGTTATGACCCATGTAGTGGTCTGTCCTTTAGATTTCTATATGTTTCTATTAAACTTCATAACTTGTTTCTTTTCGGGCATTGTGGTGTGGCTTGGGTTGTAAGGAGTTAAGTTTAAAACTCCAAGACTCTGCTGTTATATTATCTTTGTGTGACACTTCCTTTAATTATGTTTATTGATTAAATGGAACGTTATAGAATCAATGATCAATGATGATCAAAACTAATATAAATTTTGTTCTGTTTAAATGTATAACTATCAATCTTTAATTACTTATTAAAAACTTACACAAATACTCATATCTACACCTATTTTAAAGTTACTAGACTTCACACAACCTTTCACAATTAAGACATATGCTTGAAGAAGAGCCGATAAACATATCAAGCTTTAAAAGGTTTTAAAAATAGGTTTTCAAACTCCTTTTCAATATTAACTATTAATTTCATTTGTTCATTAGTTATAAAAAACTAATTTAAAACATACAGATCTTTATAATAAATTTACATTAATATGAAACCCATCAAAATCAATGCAATAATTTAATTCTCTAAAATAAATAAATTTAAGGAAAAAATTAACAAATATAAATTTGTAGTAAAAAATATGATTTTTCTATTATTAGTTGTAATTATCTAGAATAATGAATTAGACCATTGTTAATCTCAATTTATTAGGACACAATTGTAATACCACGCTTTAAAAGATAATCCAATAGAGGGAGACAATAGATAATAGTCTTATATAAATAAATAAGGACTTATGTAAATAAGCATAGATATATTATCTAATTTTACTTGAAATAAACCTATTTAATAGAGAACAAAATCCAACATATGAATAAATGTATAAGTTATTTATAAGTCAAGCTACAAATATTACTTGAAATAATCTTTTTTAGAACTTAACTAAATAAGAATTTAATACAAACAGAAAAATATTCTCTATAAATAAGATCATTATATTGTGCGAAATAAGAAATTTATAACAAAAGAAATCAAGTTCAGTACAAATATTATTTATAGCAGAAAAATTTCTTTTGCCCTGAAAATACCTAGCCCTTGGTTCAAATCATCAAATTTAAGACAATTATGAGATAATAGATCCTTAGCAATCTACTGTAAAAATTGAAATAAGAGGACAGAATAAAAAATATTAATACAATAGCTGCACCCATTATTATTATCATAATATATAATAATAATAATAATAATAATAATATTATTATTATTATTATTATTATTATTATTATTATTATATATATACGCTTTATAGATGCTAAACTTTATACTACTTTGTACGAAATCTAAACCCTTCGTCAACTTCTGTGTTGTTCTTCTACTTCTACTCTGTTCGCCAACTTCAGACACAAACCATGGCAAAGGACAGGACAATTGGTGTGGCTTTGGATTTCTCCAACAGCAGCAAGAATGCTCTCAAATGGGCGCTTGAGAACTTAGCTGATAAGGGTGACACCATTTATGTCATTCACATCAGCTCCAATTCTATAGACGAGTCTCGCAACAAGCTATGGGAAAAATCTGGTTCTCGTGAGTACCAATTTTCTGTCAATTTTACTTTCGGCTGTTTATTTATTTATTCATCTGATGATCACTTTTTAGGAATCTTTTGATCTGGGTTGATCAGATCTGGTCTGATTTCGATTTTGCTTTGTGTTTTTGAAGCTCTGATTCCATTGCAAGAGTTCAGAGAGCCTGAGATTATGAAAAAGTATGGTGTTCACCCTGATATTGAGGTTCTTGATATTCTTGACACTGCTTCAAGACAGAAGGAGGTGATATTCTTGATTCTACGAATGGAATTCAATTTAGACAACCCTGGTTTTGGGTTTTCCCATGTTTCAGTGTTGCGTCTGAACTTGTTGATTTTTTAGGTGCACATTGTTGCAAAAATTTACTGGGGGGATGCGAGAGAGAAACTTCTGGATGCAATTGAAGATCTGAAGCTGGATTCGCTGGTTTTGGGAAGCAGGGGCCTTAGCACAATCCAAAGGTACCTAATTTTGACCCCTAATTCTCTTTTTCTTCATCTCTCACCAGTTATTTCAAAGAGAAGTATTTGCATTGATGGATATATTTGTTTTTCATTTTTCTTTTGTTGTGAGTGTGACTTTGCTGATAATAATATCCTTCTTTGTTGTGATGGATTTTATAATCTGCATTATTGGGGAATTTACTTTAAATGGTTGCTGGTTTATACAAAAATTAAGACAATAGATAGATTTTGGAAAAAATTGCAATTGTATACAAAAATTAGGGAAAGGGATAAACATTGAAAAAATTACCTGTAAGTAGTCTTTGCCTGCATTAATTTGTTTGAACTGTGAAGTCTTTGTCTGGTGTTTTTGTTTCTCAGAAGTTGTTACAGGAGTGACAACTTCTAAGTTTCTATTTTTCATTTCAATTCCAAAGAAGTTCCTCTCATCGATGTGGGGCCTCTTGTCATCTGAGGTAAGGTTGACTTGAAAGGAGATGGTGGAGGTGGTGTTGGTGTTTGGAGAAGATGATGGAAACCTTTTTCTGGTAGTTGTGGAATCCATGTTAAGATGTCTCCACTAGTGTTGGCCTCTTTTGTTGTTGATGTTGTTGTCTTTAGGAAAAGAGTAGAGAAAGTGGCTTGTTGGAGGAAAACCATTTGGAGTTGAATCAATGGAGACTCCACCCTTTGTTGCCTTAAATTTCAATGGGAAAAGGGAGAGAAAAAGATGGAAACTAGAGAGGGAGGGAGGGAGAAAAGAGAAATAGAGATAAAGTCATAGTAAATGATAATGAAAGAGGGGAGATAAGCCTTCATAGCAAGAACAAAAATGAAATACAAGTATCCTTTTTATTAGCCTTGGACATTGTAGTATTCCCTTGGATTTTATTTTTTTAATGCAGATAGTTAGACAGCAACTACAGAGTCTCACCACTTGTTCCTCTCAGAACAAGTGGTTTAACAATAGGGATGCTATTATTAGTACAATAGGGATTCAATTTTCTTATAAATAAATACTATTTGTAAGAAAAAATTGTACAAAAATGATTCAACTGCTTTTATTAAAATAATACGACTTATTTTGTTAGTAAACTCATATTAGGCATCATCATGACACTTGGTATTTTAGCTATAGTGGCGTATCAAAACACACCACTTTTTTTATCTTATGAAAAATTTCTTAAAAAGAGAAAAAAACAATGGAGGGTGGAAGGACACCTATGTACAAAAGTGCAATGTAAACTTTCTACCAAATGGTATGAGTTATTTATATAAGTAATTTTTTCATGATCTCCTTATTATGATAATTTTGATATAAAATTATATTAATCTCATATATCTCCTATGTTATTGAAATATGAGTCTCACTTACATTCTGTTAAAAAACAGGATCATTTTGGGAAGTGTAAGCAACTTTGTGATGACTCATGCTTCTTGCCCAGTGACTATCGTGAAGGAACCTAGCAGCAGCAAGTAAAGATAATCAATTGGGAGAGAACATTTAAGTTTTAAGTTTCATATGATATTTTCCTTGCAGTGTTCTTGATCTAGCAGAGTCATATTTCACTTTTCTTAAGTATTATGGTGTCTGATGAGAATGATAATAAGAATGAGTCATATGCGATACTTGTGTATTTTAGCTCACTCTTTGACTTTGAAGGAATAATTTAATTTGAGTGCCATACTGTAGTCCTTAAATTTCCGAGATTTATATTAATGTTGTTGAAATCATAATCCTACGTAATTTCTATGTTTTGTTGCATAAACTCTTGATATGTATCGAAGTTTGCACGGCATTGCCATTGTCAAAACAAATCTTTAGTAAGAAAAAGAAAAGGATTTCATAATGAAAAGTTGAAGACCCAATCCAAATGGCATTTTTAAAAATTAATATGCTACGCCATTTCTTTTGACTGTTAGAAGGAAAAAGAAAATTCCTTTTGCCGTTTTTATTTTCCAAAATAATTTCTCTCTGGCATCCACAAGCAACACGCTTTTGGTGCAAAGATTTGTAAACCATGAAGATCCACTGTCATGTGAACAGCATAGGTTGGTGGGTCAGCAATATCGAAAATTCTGGCGTGATGATTTGAAAACAGTGCTCCGGAAACAACTTTTAATTTTGTTGTTATCTTTTTCGCTGCAATTTTAATCTTTAGATTTTTAATTATATTTAATATTATTCTTTAAATTTCTTTTTGATACAGTTTTGATCGATTCTTATATTTGTTTTTAGATAATTTTGTTAATTTTTAGTTCTATTATCTATATGTTTGTCTTTTTCTTGTTATTTTTAACGTTATACTGTGAAACTGAGGAAAATAATCTTCGTAGAACTTATAGCCTTTTTACATGATTAAACAAGACACATGTTACTGGACTTCATATAAAACTGGACTTCTATAAAATGGAATGTAACAGTATTTTCACATATCTTTTAAAATTAAGAATTAAATACAATTATAAATTGTTTTTACAAGAATTGAGAAGATCTAAAAAAATGTTTTTTTTTTTACCTAATTTATTCGAGATCAACGTTTGTTATTCTTTAGACAACTCAATGTATATCGAAAGAAATAGGGATAAAGCCAAGAGAAGGACGTATATCAATGTATCCTTTCAGATCTACAAGTCAATATCGTAGCTTTTGGAGGGTAGCCATGTCAGAGATAGACTTCATTTAAGAATATTTTATCAATATTTATCATAAATAATCTAATTTATAAAATAGTATTAATTTAATGCTTATAATAATTTATAATTTTTTTTTATGTTTATAATTTTAATTTTAATTTACATAAGATCTTATAATATTTTTAAGAATTATTATATATTTTTTAATATATATTACGTGTCATATTTTATTAATTTTATAGTAAATATATTAACATATATATAGTATTCGATACACGTATTACATATCATATGTGTAATTTATTTCTTTAGATCAATAAATTATTAATACATCTAACTTACTGACTTGGTTTGATTTAGACTTTGGTTATTGAATTATTTAATCACTCGAAACATCAATTGCTTACTTCCAACATCACTCTAACCAGTCACGTAAAACATTAGTTGCTTACTTCAGAAAGATTCCGCTCAATGAATTCACTAAATAGAATATATCCAGTCGTAATAAAATTGAAAATTGAACCACTCTTCGAATAAAAAATGGCATTAATTGAACAATGTAATATTAGCTGATACAAAATTGCAGTTCTTGCTTTGAATTTGTAGCTTGCACCGCTCTGTATTGACCTATCAAACTCATTGTGTTTGACTACATCGATGATAACATTTGTATGCATTTTTATAGTTTTATTGTATAATGATGACATTTTAGTTCATTTCCATTTTTAGTAATAAATTAAGTTCTTTCACATATATACTTTGATTTTACATTTTTAATTCATCTGATTTTCATTTACTATTTTTGTTATAATTTTATTTTTAAATATCATTTTGGCTAATTTCATATGCATTGAATTCTACCCTTAAAACTTCATTTTGAGTATATGATATTTAGAAGTTGAGACACATTTATTGAAAATTTATAGAAAGAACAAATGAATTTGACTTGTATTAGCTTGTTTTTCTGTAATTGAATTTAAGAACTTTGTTAAAATCCGTATCAGACTCATTTCAGCTTCAGATTTCTGATCTTATATAAGACCTTTAATATGTTAAAAGTTGTTGACAAAATTCATTTGCATTTTCATAATTTTAGTTTTTTGTTTTCTCTTATCTGTTCTTCCTTTAGTTTTTGCCTTTTTCTATTTCTTTACTGTTTCGTCTTATATTGCTTAATAATGAAGAGTTAATTATTTGAAGATCAATTCGCATCAAATCTACATTAACAATTTTTTTATTTATTATCTTCTTGATTTGTTTGCATTTTCGTTTTCAACTATTTTTATTCTTACATTTAATTTTATTGCATTTAGTTTTCTTCAATTTAATGTTTTTACAATTTAGTGTTTCAACACTTTTATGTTATTACTGTAAGCTCCTTTTTTAGTTTGTATGTGTCTGGGCCTAGTCCTTTTCGTAGGCCCAAGGCCAGTTCAGTAAGAGACCCTCAATATTATATTCAGCCCCTCACACTTTCTCTTTACTCTTTTCCAGAACCCAGCTTCCTCTCCCTCGCCCTTCACTCCACCAAAGCGTTCTCCTAGGGCATAAGCTCATCCCCTCACTAGTTATCTAAACTGATTCGTTTCCTCGGGTAAGTTGAACTTCAACTTTGTTCTTCTCTTTTTTCGGTTCAGATGGCTCTAGTTCTGTCTTGGGTTCTCCCTGAAACCCTATTCTCAACTCTGGGTGTGTTTGTTTTCAGCTCCGTAGCTTGCTCCAGTTCCCTGTTGCTCTTTCTTGTTTTACCATTCTTTTGCTAGCGTCTAAAGAGGTAAGGGAAGCTAGGGTTTCACTTTTTTTTAAGTTGTTTTGCTTGTTCTTTTTTCGTTTGGCTAAGTTTGATTAGTGTTTTGTGGAATATGAGTCAAGATCGGGGAAAACGTTAATTTTTGGTGTATTTCCAAGTTAGGGGTTCAAATATTCATGAAACTGTGATATTTGACGTTATTTCTCGTATTCTAGAAGCGTCGGGTGGTCGCTGGGCGAGTGATTGGTCGCTGGCGATTGTGTCATTTTTCTAATATGCGCAGTTTTAGTAAAATTGACTTTTCCGACTCATTAACCGTTGGATTGAGGTCAAAGTTTGACATTTGGTTCATAACATGTTATTTTATGGTTTGACTGGTTGGATCGTCGATTAGATGTTTGTAGCTTGAGAAATTTGTCACGCATTACTGCAGTGAATTTAGTTTTGTGATAATAAATTTACTTAGGAATTTTGGTGTAAGAATTATGGTTGTGTGTTGTGCTTGAGTGTATGGAATTGCAGGTACTTAAATGTTGGTACGCATTTATTTGGGATGAATACTATTTTGTGATATATGTATGTCATTGTATGTATTTATAAAGTATGAGATTAAATGAAATCTTGTTATGTTGAGTATGAAATGGAAAACATGACTTGTTTGATTGGTGGTGGTTTGGCATGAGAATTGAATGCTTGATATGGCATGTGGATTTTGTTGGTAAAAGAGTTTCAAGAGAAACTCTTGGTGATGGTCGTTAGTGTATACCTTGATATCACAAAATAGTATTCATCCCAAATAGTATTCATCACAAAAGGAACCTAAGGAATAGGTCTAGAATATGATCAAACAAAACCAAAATCAAACAAGACTTAAAAAAACATTGAATCAAGAGCATATGCAATTTGAACTAAAAATGACAATAGTCATTTGGTGAACTGTGCGAGACAACTTGTATTTTGCTTAAACAATTAATGTTTTTATATTCAATCAAGACTGTTTCATTCTCTTTCAGATGCTTTTTCTCATCATATTTTCTTTTTTTTCACTAATTTCTTTCTTCTTCTCAAAAACTTGAAGAACAACTCACATAAAGGTCAATTTTCTACCACCAAATCAATGAACAAATGCATATGATATGGCATATCATGGTATACACTAACGACCATCACCAAGAGTTTCCCTTGAAAATCTTTTACCAACAAAATCCACATGCCATATCAATTGAATGCTTGATATGGCATGTGGATTTTGTTGGTAAAAGAGTTTCAAGGGAAACTCTTGGTGATGGTCGTTAGTGTATACCTTGATATAGGAGATGTCTAGATAAAAGAAGGTATCCTGAACTCTAAAAATTATTCACGCTCACATAGAGTAGAATAATTTATGTGATGAGAGTGGCATGAGGTTCTAGTCTTGGGACATATTGGGCCCAAGAAATTAGAGGATTAACCATGTGTGTGGTTGGGTGATAACCCTTTGCGTCTAGACTCTGCAGAGTTTAGAAGCTAGCACAGGCGCATACTTCCTTTAGAATTCTATATCAAGAGTATGATTCGGATATTGAGTCATAGAGTCTTGAAATTGTTTGCTTTCACATGATTTGGGTGCCTACTGCTTTGACTGTGCATAATATGATCTGAATATTGATTTGCTTTATAACATGATTAAAAGAATTTTTGCTCTAGCTTACCCTCTTGCTTGTGCCTGTCTGTTTTGTGTGGTTTTCTTTTTTACAATGATCACCAATGCTATTGGTGTGAGCAGATGTGGAGCGATTCAACAATGGGCATTTCAACAACTTAGGAAATTTCAATTTCCTTCTTTTTGAGCGAATTTCAAATTTTACTATTTTAGTTATTTGAAATGTATTCTTAAAATTCCTCAATTTCAATTTTCTTTTAATTTCCTCGTATAAACATGCCATTTTCCTCAAAAGATTTTCAAATTCTTCAAATAAATAAATTACTCTCTTAAATTGTCTCATGCAGACACACTATAAAATTTAATCACCTAGTTGCTTGTTGATCACTCAACCACTACACATTTCCAATTTACGTTGATTATCCACGAAACTCCATCGTGTTTGATCATTATGTTTGAACCACACCACTAATCAACTTCTCTAGTTTTGAAATTCCATGGGCTCCAAACACCAAACAACATTGAACAATTAAGATCAACATCACACGCAAATGGAACATTCATGCAGGATTGATGCATCTTATAATCAACTACCTCATGATAAATTGCAGACATGTAATCAAGTTGAATGTCATTGCTTGAATTACATCGATCAATAATCATTGTGAATGATTATGGAGTTAAAACAATTCCTTTCATCTTTTCCAATTACCATTTTTGCCTTATATGATTGCTCCTCTCACCTTTACATTGCAAAAGCAAACAAAACAAACAAACAAACATGAATTCGCTACTCAACATTACCGGGTTCAATAAAAATAAAGGGTTAAATATATTTTTAATCCTTAAACTTGAATGCAAATTTAGAATTTTTCCTAGTCCCAAATTTCGATACATTTTAGCCCTCAAACTCTAAAAATAAATGAAAACAGTCATTTTAATCCAATGATGTTAATTTTGCTAGACTTGTTAAACGATGTTCTAGACTGATATTTGAGTTGGAATATCTCAAATAATGTTAGTTTAAACAACTTAAAGTTTACCCTAGAACCTGTTTCACATGTCAAAAGGATGGTATTGAAGTATTTTCATTGATTTGAAAAGAGAAAAAAAAATTTACACGTGACATCTCGATATGGGTGTTATAAGTTGTGCCTATCTTTAGCCAAGTCATGTTAGTCCTACCTTGGAATAAGTTGAGCCAAGCCCACATTGGATTGAGTAGAGTTGTGTCCATGTTAGGCTGAGTATAGTCGGGCTCATCGAATGAAGTCACTCAGGCCGATGTGGTGTTAAGTTTAGTTAGGCCCACATAAGATTAAGTCAATTTGGCCTTATAAGATCCAAGAAATTTAAATAATTAAGTAAATAATTATTTAATGAATACGGGTAGTGGAAAGCTTTATGACAATTAATGCTAGCTTTTATGATGAGGAAAAGTACCAGCTCAAGGGGTTGAGAGTACTTGGTTATTATGAGGGGACTTAGGTTCAAGTCCTATATATTCCATATGTGTGATATTTTAATTGTATATTATTTAATAATATTCTTGATCATGATGAGTGATAATAAAATTCTAGATTTATAGGAACTATCACGAAACATGAATTGGTTGGATGGTTGGGCATTGGATTGACAATTGGATGGTTATGTGTTCAAGCCCTTATTGAAGCAAAATAAGTTCTTTTTGCGAAATCTCTTTTTAGGAAGAATAATGGTGAATTAAGGGTGAGGCAGAGTTCTTTTGGATATCCTTAATCAATCCGCACTAAAAAAGAGAGCTAAAATGGAATTTGGAAGCCTATTGATGCTAGAACAGTAGAAGGAGTCAAGAAGGGGGACGTTGCTACCAACAAGGATTACAATTTTTTTTTTGGCAATTGGAAGTAAGGAAACCAGGTTAGGGGAGCTCCTTTACATGTATACTTATTGTATGATTTTCGTGATGTATGGTATGATTGGATGTTGCCTATTTTGTTTTAAATTTCCATTGTTTTGAGTTTTTAGAAGTTTCCCAGAAACTACCTAGCTGCTTTGAAGACCCGTCGGGCGATGTATGAGCGAGAAGCCCATTTTCGGGTTTTTGAGATGAACCGCTTGACAATAGGGGTGTTTCCGCCAAGCGACATGAACCCTTGTTACGTTGAAGCAATTTTCTATGGATTCTTAGATGGTTGGATCTTTAGTAATGTTTCTATGCATGATTTGACAAATAAAAATTAGGTACTTGATGATTAATGTTATGTTCATATGAGTTTAGTGATTGATTTGGGAAGCATAAACATGAGGTAGTAATGTTAGGGGTCGGAGTTAATTTGTTAATGTGATTGTTGGAGTTAAAGCATGGTGAAATTGAGAGTTTATGATTGTATATAATGAATATGCATGTAGGAAATCTGAATTGTTATGATTTTATGCACTTGATTGACTGAAATTTGAATTGGGGGTTTAGGGTTTTCACTAGAGCGAGAAAAATCTAGGTTTCTGCCTAGAATATGATGTGCCACCTAGCGGCGCATTCTTGCCCCCCCAGGCGATAGAGTTGGCAACAATGACATTGTAGTCTTTTGGTTGTTTTTGGGCACATTTTGAATCCAGCGGGTGTTAAGTTATTTTTTACTTTTGAATTATGTGTGAATGGGGAAATTGTTATGGAATTATGTCTATGTATGATAGTATGATCATGTATAATGGTAAATTTTAGCTTGGCATATTATATGTGAAAAAAAATAGTTGTAGGCCTGTATGTGAAGTGTGTCAGATTGAGTATATTTGAGGTGGTGATGTGACCCCAAGAAGGCTTATAGCATTGGGCCAACGCCTAGGCCCATTTCTTTTAATTTCTTTTAATTTCTTTATTTTTTTAATTAAATAAATCTTGTTGTAATTGTGTTTGTTTTATAATGCGGCCAATTTCTAAGTCTGCTCCATGAGCACACATGTGGGTCATTATTTACTTCTCTACTTGAATATGTGTCGTGGTGTTTTTCTTGCTGAAATTGGTTTGAAAAACTTTGTTATACATTCTTGAATCAATATTGATGGCAAAACATGTCTAGATCTTTGATCCTATCGTTCAATGCATGTCTAATAGGTTATTTCAATTTTTTTACCTAGCTTTGAATTAGGGTTTAGGGTTTAGGGTTTTTGTGTAGCTATTTTACATGTTCGTTAATTCCATAGAAGTAGTACCTATTATGTTTTTCTTTTGCTGTTAAAATGTGATGTTAATTGAATTTGTTCAGTTCATTGAATGTGTCTAGTTTCCTATGTTTTGTTTGGTTCTTTAATTGCTAGTAGATTAATAGCAATTGTTCTATAGTGTACATTGTCACTGTTTTCTGTTTCAATTATGCTAAGTTTTTGCTTCTCTGCTTCATTGTTTCGTATTTCCTCTTATTGATTGAGGTGTGTATGTTTGGCCAGTGATGCTTGTCGATTGAACCATATCTGAATGATTCCATATATATGATTGATCTGTCTTTGTTCAGATAAATCCAGTGGAAATCAACTGGTTTAGTTGATGCTTAGGTTGATTTTGTTTTGGTGCTTTTCTATTGATTGCCGCTGTTCACATCTGTTCTGCAAGAATTTGGATTTTAAAGTGCCTAGCCAGTCAGTTTATTATGTTTGATGTTGTATATTTGGCTATTTGAAATTCATATTCTGCTATTTCGGTTTGCCAAACTGTTTGAGTAAAATATGATGCATTCTTGGGCTATTTCAAACTGATTGGAAAAACTGTAGTTCGTGTCTTTTATTTAACAACTAGATCACATTTCTTGTTTTCTGTGATTAGCGTAGACTATGCATTTTGACATGTATATCAGCTTCATTCTTGCCTTGATTGTGTTGCAAATTTCTTGGTTTGGTTCACATATGTGTGCACCGCCCGTGGATTTACTTGTGAGTTTTGCAGCTTTATTTTTTTCTTTTATGCAGTATCCACTATGTTGTGAACTGATTCTCGTAGCTTATAACTACTTTGGCTAGCATCAATGCTTCAAATTCTTTTGCATCTGTCTGTGTTATTACACTGTTGAATTTGTCTAGTGCAACTGTGTCATCTGTTTGAATCACCAAATCAATTTTGCTTGTGTGAAACAATTTTGTTGATTGATTACTACACTGCCATACCAAGATCTGTTTCTTTGTTTCCTTGTGTGTTTCTTTAAAATTGTTTTTGAGTTGGATCTTTGCAATCTGTCATATGCATTTGTTCATTGATTTGGTGGTAGAAAATTGACCTTTGTGTGAGTTGTTCTTCAAGTTTTTGAGAAGAAGAAAGAAATTAGTGAAAAAAAAGAAAATATGATGAGAAAAAGCATCTGAAAGAGAATGAAACAGTCTTGATTGAATCTGAAAACATTAATTGTTTAAGCAAAATACAAGTTGTCTCGCACAGTTCACCAAATGACTATTGTCATTTTTAGTTAAAATTGCATATGCTCTTGATTCAATATTTTTTTAAGTCTTGTTTGATCATATTCTAGACCTATTCCTTAGGTTCCTTTTGTGTGCCAACTTTATTTCTTAGCTTGTTTCTTGCTTGTCTTATTTGATTACTCTTTGAGTTTGTCTGTTTAATTCATCATTTGATGTAGTCCAATCTTAAATTTGAACTTTTATTGATTTTCTAACTTGCTCTTCTTAAGTGGCAACACTTGATTTTCCTGGTTTTCTTTGCTCTGGACACTCACTGTTGTTTGGCAACCCTTGTAGGTGAAATTTCATCTTGAAGGTGGAATTGTTATGAGTGACTCTGTTGTGAGAGTACACTGCCGACAGGACACATGAGTGAGTGGGACTTGAGAGCACCATAGTGATGTTGGAAGGAGTGCAACCATGAGAGGATTCATAGGAGTGAGCTGGGAAAAATTTCAACACTGGACCGAGAGAAACATAGCATATCATAGTTATTTTATTTTGTGATTATTGTTGTTTTCATGTCATGGTATTTTGTGTTGTAATTTTTTTCAGTTTGCTATTTTTGCTTCATTTGGCTTAGGTGGGAAAATGCTTTAGAGCAATCCCATCCTTAGCAAGGTTGTAATAGTTTAATCGTGTGTAGTGTGAAGCGTCAAGGGGTTCCAAAGGCCACTTGCATTTTCACTTAGGATTTAATTTGTCGTCTAGTTTATGTTTTCAGTCTTTATGTTTTCTTTATGTTTCAAATGTCCAGGTTTTGTGTGATTTGTGTGTTTGCCTTTATGTTTTAGGTCACTATGATATGTAGGTGCCATGTGTTTAACACCTAGTTGACCTTCTTTTGGTCTTTAGGTTTCAATTAGTCCACACACTTTGAAAATTGTTTTTCACCCAATCTGTCTTGTTTAGAATGTTCATTGAGAAATTTTGTGAAAGTTGTTTAGAGATCTTTGGCTAGGAAAGACTTGATTTTTAAGATTGTCCAAGAGACTAACCTCCCTTTCCTAGGAGTATTTCTAGACCATTTTCACTCCATTTTCTCTTTAGAAATTCTTCAAGTATCTTGTGAAAAATTGTTTGGATAAAAGTGTTTCCAAAAACGTTTTGAAAAGGAGTTTTCCTTACAGCAGTATGCATTTAGGTAGGTATAGTAGTGTGCATTTAGGTAAGCATAGTAGTCATGAGTTGCATCATACCATTTATAGTGACATTCCATTCTTTGGGGAAGATATAAGACCAATATCATTTAGAGATTGGATGTGGGATACAGAGAAATTGGTGCAACCATATTTTAATAAATATAGTCAATTTAACATTCTTAGGCATGTTACTTCTAGGTTTATAGGACGTTTATCTGAGTGGTGGCAAAAGAGACAATCTAAAGTGCAAAAGGGGAGAGAATCATGCATTAACACATTTTATGAATTAAAAACATGCATGTGGAAACATTTCATTCCCCCTTCATTTAGGATAACTAAAGAGCAACAGTCTAGGATAGAAGACTTCATTGATATAGGTGATGCATTCATCCAAAATCTTGCTAAGTTTTCTAGACTATTAAAAGATTTTAAGCACAATTTGGACTTGTTCTTGAGTAAACAGAGAAAGAGACAAAAACATAAGAGAGAGCAAGCAAAACTTAAAAAGCTTTAAGAGTATGAAAAGAAGAGAGCAAAAGAAGAGCTTGAGAAGCTTCGTGCTAAAAGAGAACAAAGGGAAAAAGAGACAAAAGAGAGGAAGAAAAGAGATGAGGAAGAAAAAGATAAAGAGGAGAATCTTAGAAAAGCCAAAGAAGAGAATGAGAGAAAAGAATTTGAAGAAAAAGAGAAAATAAGACAAAAGAGTGAGCTTGAAAGAAATTCACAAGTGGTAGAGTTAAAGAGCATTTCCAAAGAAAAAAGGGAACTCATTGCTAGGGATTTGGTGTACCATCCTTCACCACTCCCTTCTATGAAGACCTAATTTCCAAAGGGAGTAATCCCCTCTTTAAACTCTTCTCACTTTTTCATTAATTTTTTTTGTTTCCCTCTCAAACATTTTGTTCTCCATCTCATTCCCTTATTTCATCCTCCTCAAATTATTGTGCCAAAATACACTTTGACTTTAAAATTCTTTTCAAACATCAACTAAGTCAAAGTGCAAGACACTCTTTGTGTGTAATGGGTTGGATATCATCATTCTCATTCGTTAAAAGCCCATTTTCACACATTGCCCAATCAATTATATTGCATGGTCATTATGATTTTAATACCATTTTTTTATGACTATTGAAGATTTGTTTTTTATCCTGGTGGAACTTTCCAAATTGGTTGTTGTAAGCCTTTCAACAACCCTTTTGATTTGAGGACAGATCCTCTTCAAGAGGGAGGGGATAATGTGACCCCAACAAAGCTTATAACATTGGGTCAACGCCTAGGCCCATTTCTTTTATTTTCTTTTATTTTCTTTATTTTTTTAATTAAATAAATGTTGTTCTAATTGTGTTTGTTTTTTAATACAGCCCATTTCCAAGTCTACTCCATGAGCACACATGTGGGTCACTATTATGCGTCGTGGGCTTTTGAATCCAGCAGCCCAAATCATCCCTTGGAGTGTGAAGGCTTCTTTACATCATGCGTGCACCATCATTACTACGTGAGTGGCATTGGGCCTGAAAGTGGCATTTAAAGCCCATTATCACACCAGCCAGATTTCAAAGCATCTACAACATGATTGTTTCATATCACGTATGGAAGGCACAATGAAATCAGCTTCCCTCTTGGGCTTGCAAGTGGCAGCCCACTTCCTTTCCGCATGTGCAACACTTCACCAAATACATTCACTTTAGTCAACCAACCCATTATGTAAACGACGCAGCATAGTTAGGGTTTCCTTTCTCCTCCACCGGAACTCTGTCTTTCTCCATCAAATCTACCTCCAAACTCTTAATCTAGGGTTTCTTCTTTCTTTCTTGTCGTTAGGTTGTTGTTAGACGACGTCTTCATTCACGTTTTTCGGTTGTCTTCACATATATAAAGGCAAACCAAACACATTGTAATAGCTAGCTTAGATGAATGAATTGTGGTTTAATCCCTTTCTTCATCAGCTCACCCTTCACCTTAGACGAGGATTTCTCTTCCTAGGGTTCGAAACACCGTGAGTGCTGTGAGGATCCGTGAGAGAACGATAGTTATTCATACCATAATCGAGTCTTTCACTGCATATTCGGTCGATTTCACTAAACAAATCGATTGTTGGAGGCCGTTCCGATCATTCACCATCAATTGGAGCCACATTCCACCGATGAACGGCGTCGACGTCCTCATTAGGTGGTCTGGACTGTGTATTTCACTAATCATAGGTAGGTGTGGTTGTTGTGTTGTTTTAAAACATGCAATATTGACCAATTTTAGTAGCATGAGTTTACATGAATACTAATATGTATGATTATAAGACTTGGAGTATGTGGAGTGGAATTATAATGTGTAAATTGATGCAAGGTATAAAAACCTAAACAAGTAATCTGGATGTAAGTTTGGACTAGATAGAACCTTGGAGCGTGTGGTGCCTAGCGGTGAGGATTGACTTGCCAAGCAACAAACGCTAGATAAGTTTGGTTTGAGCTTGGCGCTTGGCGGCGAAATATTTTCGCCAGGCAGTCTGCGTTGTGATTTCTCCTAGCGACGCTTAGGCAGCGTCAAGCGACAGAACAAAGAGTAGTGTGCTCTTTTGGTTTGCGTTTTGCGTGTTTGTGATATGGGACTTGGACTAAGAGATGCTTTTTTGTGTCGTGAGCAGGTAGGTTCATGGCTGGTGGTGAACACGTGATAATATGAGTGGGAAAGTTAAAATTATGAGGCTCTCGTGTGAGGATATGAGTAGGGAGGTTCGTATGTTCCATGCTCACACTTGAGAGCTGCTATGAGCGGGGAGGTTTGTAGTTGTTGGATCACTTGTGTTAGACTACAGACGGGGAGGTCCGTAGAGTTGGACTATGAGCGAGGAGGTTCATAGAGGCAAGACCATGAGCAGAGAGGTTCGTGGGAGCATGTAATCTTAGGTCTATGGTCAAGTAATTGCTTGGGTGATTAGAATGTGCGTGGTCTACGAGGCTTTGGGTGAAACCTTAAGGATGAACTTTGTTGTAGCATTCCTTGAGTTGTGGCTCAGAATGATATCCCTTGAGTTATGGCTCGGGATATTGGGTAAACACGTTACATTTCTTGAGTTGTGGCTCGGAATAACACCCCTTGAGTTGTGGCTCGGGATGGCGGATGAACACGAGCATTCCTTGAGTTATGGCTTAGATTGGCGAGTATTGTCGGTGTGAGTGTGCGAGTTGTGGCTCGTACAGATGGGTCTAAGAAGATTTCCCTCTTCGGCGCTAGCCGGCGAGTTTGGTAGTCTTGGGACAATTATGAACTATGGTTCGTATTGGGAACTCCACCTGACGTTACGAAGTGTGGTCCGTAATAGGTTTTCCACATGTGTTCTACAAGTTGTGGCTTGTAGGTAGAGGCAGTAAAGGGTATCTTGAGGTTATCATCTAAAGACGTAGAACATGGATAACATGATGGTGACCATGTGGCTTTTAATAAAAGGATAGAGTTCCTTTGATGAGTGTATGTTTACGCAAATTTGAATTATTATATGTTACTGTTAGCTCATCATATCTGCTTGTGTCTTGTAATGATCGTCTATTGCGTTACACGGGACCATATGATGTTTCAGGTGGTACTGGTTAAGCATAGAGCTGGAGCGGGGCTAGATTGGGGAAAAAGCTTTATTAGAGCTTTTATTGTTTATGGTTTTGAATAATTTTCTAAACATTTATGTTACAGACTTTTATATATTGATTCGAGTTTTATACGTTATGGATTTTGGACCATGTTCCGGTGAAATAAAAGTTTTAATTTTCTCGCGTGTTGGGAAAAGACGATATAATAAATTATGTTTAATTATTATTTCTATTTAATTTATTTAAATTCGTAACATTCGATCGGGATGTTACAGGCGCACCCCAAGTTGAGTGGAGCTAGACCCACCTTTGGTTGAGCTGAGTGAAACTGGCCTTTAGTTGAGTTGAGTTAAGCCCACATCAGATCGAGTTGAATCAAATTGACGTTGGACCGAGTTGAGTCTACATGTGGTAGGTCTTGGGCCAAGTTCAAATCATGCAATTCTAATTCAAGCTAGGGCAGAGTTTTCCAAGTTCATACCCAATTGAACTATGTCGAGACTTGTTGAATCGAGTAGGGTTGGTTTGACCTAGTCAGATATATTAGATTGGATTCTCACTTTCTTATTAAGTTACAAATAGTAAAAAAGTAAGGATTGATTTTAATTAACTTCAAATATTTGAAGATCTGCCTAAAATTTAATACATTTTAAATGTTGTCTCGAGTTTACTATTAAATAGATAGACTTTCTTAAAGATATTCCAAATTTTATGATTTTAAGTTATGATTTTGTATTATTAACATAAACAATAATTTAAAAGGAAAAAAGAAAAGAAAAGATTGAGTACATGACTTTAAAATATTTTCTCTGGCGCTTTATGAAATAGAAGCAAAATATAAAGTAGTCAAACTTTGGAGCAAATATAATAATCTAGCCTAACAATGACGAAATTGCCGAGCTGAAATATGAGGAGGAAGAAGTCAAAAATAAAGATAGAGAGTGTTGGGACTTCTGAGCAAATATAATAATCTAGCTAGCCTATTACATTTAAAAAAATTAATTCTAAAATATATAGATCATATAATTAAACTAGAAAAAATTCAAAACAATATTATACCTAATTAAATTCAGAGATATAGGTAATTATATTTCATGAATTTTTATTAAATTAATTAATAAAAAATAGAAATCAAATTTTGATGAAAAACATTACTAATATTAATAGGAATAGAACTATATCCAAATTTTATATTAAATTAATATTCCGAACCAGATTCATGTGTATCCAAATTTTATATTAAATTAAAACAGTTGTAGACTTTTTCAAGAATTGTAACAATCTTGAATCCAAACGTCGACATTGTGAATTATTGAATATCTGAGAACAGAGACAGCGAAGACGTAGTTTCCGGACAGTCTCATTCTGGAATTTAAGAAAAAGATTTTTTCACTATTTTTACACCGTTATCCGAGAGTAAAGAACAACACATCAAATCAAGTTATTTAATTGAAATATAAATTAAAATATTAAATATAAAAGTAATAAAATGGATGGTAGAACGTCATGGAGAGTGAATAAATTAAGATAATTCAGTTAATTGGTGGTCAAATGAACTGAATTTTAGATCGTGATTCAAAAATGACCCCGGTAATGTTTTCAGAATAAATATTAACAAATATTTTCATGAGGCTAATTTAAAAATATCAATTTTGACCACTTTTAAATACAATATAAAAATAACCAATCCATTTCTTCCTAGGCGGCTATTTATTCTTTTGTTATTATATTGTTAGTGTATTTGTTTGTCTTTGACAGGATGGTCAAAAGATATGAAATATATAAATAATTAAATCGAATTGAGAGAAGTATATAAATCTCTCATTCCCTGTCTTCTTAAGTACCTGGGTGTGTTTGTTTATTTCTTCATCAGAAAGTGCTTTTGTGATAAGTTTCAGTTTCCATGGCTTCAATGTCTCTTAGGTTCTCTCCCAATGTCTTTTCACTTACAAATGGTAACTATATATCAACACTTTCTTCTTATATATACTTCAACCATTTTTTATGTAAAATTTGTTTCTTTTTATCATTACAAGTTTTTTGGTTACTAATAATATTACCGTTGTTAATATTGTAGGTGGAAATCTATGGCAAAGCAAACATTCCAAGAATTTTTCCTATGGAAGTATGTTCACATATCATCTGTTTTCAATTATTTAACCTTTTTATTTGTTATAACTTTAATTTGTTATTACTTAACCCTTCCTAATTATTATAACTAATTTCGAAATGGTTCGGCATCTCAACCTTTCCATTTCCCAATATTCAAAAATATAATTATTCAACGTTAAAAAGATTTATAAGATTGAAATGATAATTTTAAAATACATTTTTCATTTTTCTTCTTTCTATCACTTGATATGATACCTTTATTACCACTTGAGAATCAACAAATATATTTTTTACTTTCATACTTTCTTTGTTTGAAGAAATTTTACTTTAAGACTTTTCCTTGTTTGAAGGAAATACTTTTATTTTTTATTTATTTGTTTTGCAAAATTTTATATAAATTGTAATAAAATAAAGGATAAATAAAGTTTTTTAAAATTATATTATTTGAACTTTTTTAAAGTATTTAATACTGTCTTTTAATGATGTATTATTGTCTTAAACACTTTAAATAGTGTGGTTTTATTTAATATCGTATCTTTACAATATATCTCTTATATTAATAGAAGTAAATTTGTTTGAAAAATATTTCATTTGATTTGTACCATAAATTTTAATTTAGTTTCCTCGTGAATTTGTTCATTATATTTTTCTTATATCTTCTTTTTTTTTTTAAATTCATGGTATTTCCTCTTTATAAAATAAAACGGCTGTGCACTACTAGTCCAATTTTTGTAAGTCGGTTCGGATTATCCCTCCATAAGTATCTGTATTTCTTAAATGCTGCAGTCATCATGAGATATAAATAATTAAATACTTTCATCTTATGGGAAATAAATATTAGATTGAACACTCAATTTTGAGATATTACTAAAATGGGCCCAAGAGCATTTTTCTTATAATTTCCTAAATAATAAAAAATTGAAAAGCAATAAAAAAAGTGAAAAAAATTTGACAATCATAAAATCAAGCAAATAATTGAAAGATTAAGTGAAAGTGAAGGTTACACAAAAATACTTAATATGAGAAATTTGCGTTAATTTCTTTTTTCTTTTACACTGTAATAATATTATGTTCAATGAATTAATTTTAAAATTATTATCTGCTTTGGAGTGACCGTTGCATCACGATTTTATTTTTACAAGACACTTCGATAAATAAAAGGAAGAATAAATATTTAAACCTGCTTATGTCTTATTTTTTAAAAGAAATGAATTTGTTTTCTAAGAAATATAAAAATAATTGTGACTTTTTCAAAGCACTTGAGGTACAGCGACCATAATTGACTAACCATGCGAAAAAAAAAAAATTCAAAACAGTTTCAACTATTTAAGTAACGATAGTTTTTGTCAACATCAACCATTTTGACTTTTTTTTTGTGCATGGTCACTGATACTGCTTGCAATTAACATTTTTGTGTTGTAGGTTCTTTTGCACCAAAAACTTCAATGCATCAAAGGAAAAATCAAATAGAATATAACCTTCCGAGGTTGCAACAACCGATTCTGAAGAATCAGTTCAAAAGTGTTGAAGGAGTGTCTACGAATGAAGAAAACAACAAGAAATATATTCCCAAAGCAGTCTCTAAAGAATATTTTGAGTCTGAGGAATCTCGTTCTTCTGAAACAAAAGACATTGTTGGCTCTGCGAAACGTTTCCTTGTTGCGTTATATTGGTTTTGCTATCCTTACACAATGTTTGGTCGAGTAAGTTCAATCTTTTTGGTATTCCTTTAATAGATATAATTAATGATTAATACTTAAACCAATTTATTTTTATGTATGATGTATAATTGAAGATGAATTTTATTTTTCTATCACAGTTTTATAAAAGATAATTTAAATTTATTTTTTAATATTTAAAATTTATATCAAGTATTAAAATAATTTAAAATTTATACTAATTGAAATTCAAATCTATATTGTCACCCGTTATTAGATTTACTTCATTTTAATCTTCCATTTTCTTAACATGAAGAAGTGTATTAGAATTGAATCGATTTTATGAAAATAAATTATAATTAAAGTAGTTTCTAATATCCTAATTGTTTCAATTTTTTTGACTTTGACAGACATTAAGCACGATTTCTGCATCACTTCTAGCAGTGGAGAAATTGTCAGATATATCATCTCCTTTATTTTTCATTGGTGTATTACAGGTGAGACTCCAAATATGTTGTTTTTCTTAAATATTCAATTATAAACAATCCTTTAACTTTGTGAAATAATATTTTTTAACTTCTTAAAAATGTTTCAGGCTCTGTTACCTTTCACGTTGATGGACTTTTATGTTAATGGCGTGAATCAATTGTATGACTACGAAATTGACAAGGTATAAACTTACTATTAGAAATGAATAATTTGAATCAAGAAGAATTTATCACTTCTATATGGTCAAAAAAAAATGCCACCTTTATAAACTTTTTGAAGGAAGTACTGGTTCCTTTGTATTTTATTAATCTCTGCTCTTTTTTTTTTTTCAGATAAACAAACCATTTCTTCCATTGCCATCTGGGGCATTTTCCTTTACAACTGGTGTTGTTGTTACCGTAGGATCTGCAATCATGGTATTAATCCTTATTTTTACAACAATTTATGTTCCTTTTATAGTAAACGAGGCTTATTGTTTTATTTTGGTTACAGGGTTTCTTGGCAAGCTATATGATAGGTTCTTGGCCATTATTTTGGGGTCTTCTATCATTCTTTTTAATATGGAGTGGCTATTCAATCAAGGTGAGTTCTGAAAAATTGCAACTATATATTTTTTTTCCTTAGTTGTTATCAAGTGACTCCACTATTGTTGTCAAAGTCTTGATAACGATGACTTATAGTAGATCCATATCAATTATAAAAAAACTAGGAATATGAGAAAAAATAAGTAGTTTTTTCTGAGCTGTCGTCACGTGACTCGACTATATTATTGTCAAAGTTGATAACGATGGCTTTCTTATAGTAGATTAAATTTCCGTAGTTAATTTGTCTAACTCATTAGCTTCTTTAATTTTTTATATATTTCCAAAAATAGACTCTTAATACCTTACGTTTTCTTGTTTCCTATATGTTTCTCGTGCTAACTTTTAATATTATATTAATCTTTTTTATCTTTTTGTTGTAACACAATTTTGTAACTTTTCAGGGTCCCTTTCTGAGATGGAAGAAGAATCCACTGCTTGCTGCAACTTGCATATATACTACTTTGGCTCTCATATTTCCCATTTCGTTTTTCTATCACATGAAGGTTTGACCTGTAACATATTAATAATAATGTAAGAAACATGATGGAAGAATATTCTTTTTAATGAAATGATTTGTGTGAAATATTGCAGACTTTTGTGTTGAAGAGAGCTGTTACCTCTCTTAAGCCACTGATGTTCTTTGTTGCATTCACCAGCATATACTCATTGGGTATAGCATTGTTCAAGGTAAATGTTTATTCTTTCTCAAATGATACATTTTTCAAACATCAAACTTTTGGTACAATATGTGACTAGTATAAAATATTTTATTGGATCTTTATACATGTAGGATATACCTGATATTGAAGGAGATAAAGCATTTGGCATCCAATCTTTCTCAACACGTCTAGGTCAAAAAAAGGTATGTTTTTTGAGTAAAACATGTGATGTCTTTTTTGGTAAAACAAATCTATTGATGTTTCTAACGAATTTTCCTTAATTATTAGGTATTTTGGATCTGTGTTTCCATTTTGGAATCTGCTTTTGGAGTTGCCATTCTAGCAGGACTATCATCTTCTCTCCTTTGGGTTAAACTTGTCACGGTAATACACTTTTCAGACTTATATATTGTAATCACGAATAGAGAATAATGTCACCTCTGAGAATTATTTTTCTTTCTTTTTGTCTTTCTTAAATATCATGCTTTGTTTTTTTATTTAATTAGCATAATAGATATATTTAAATCTTTACAATAATGCTTGGAACTTTTTGGGTGTAAAACGTTTAGGGTCTGGGACATGCTGTTCTTGCTTCAATTCTGTGGTACCAGGCCAAATTTGTAGATTTGAGTGACAAAGGTTCTATTAGATCCTACTACATGTTGATTTGGAAGGTAATACTCTTAAATAATGTTTGTAATCTAAGGTAGTTAGTTCATGCTGTGACAAAATTCTGCATCGTTTGAGGAGCAAAACATGTTAGAACGTGATTACTGGGACACATTTTATAGTTATTTTCAAATTGTTTGCCGTATATTCTTGTCTTTTTCTTTGTACAGCGTGAAACATATATTGTATTGATGTTGGGTTTGTTTTTGCAGCTATTGTACGTAGCATACTTCCTCATGCCTTTAATCAGATAAAGATATGCTGTTGAAGATTAAAGCAATGTTCACGATTCATTGAAAAAAGTAAACGAGATTTGTTGCTTCTAAGTTAATAAAACTGTCAAAAGTGTAGATATTTTTTTTTTTTGAAGTAGTTGTTGTATTCTTTCTTATGTGTAACCTGTCTAAATTGGTTATTTGATAAAGTATTGCCATTTATCTAACGGATGTAATGTAAAAAAGAAGACCATTAATGAGATGTAATTTCATTTATTTATATGAATGATATGAACCTTCAACCTTCTATACTGGAATTCTACCTTCTATCTTTCATCTTTGGATCTCTCTATGTTCTGTGTTAATTATATATGGTCATAATAAAGTTATAAAATGAAGTTTTTTTGTCATTAGATTTTGTATTGAACTTAATCCAAAATATGTGTAAAAAAAGTACTACCTCTTGCAAAAAAGTATAATATATTTGACTAGTTCCAACAAAGAAAAACAGTTTTAATGACTAAAATATTTATTTATTATAACCTATAGTACCTATTATTGTAAATAAATTAAACACTAATGCAAAGTATCCATACCACAACGTTAAATAACGACGTTTATGTCACTCGCGTAATAAAACAGCTGTGGCAGCACTATAATTAAATTCAACTTTATAACGATAATTTTCTACATGACCGACCATCGATGAACCGGCAAAATCACAAAAACGACAACGGATTCTTTAGCGGCCATCGTCATATTTCTATTAACTGCGGTTAAGTGAAACAACCGTCGTTATATTTCATGCCAGATTAAAAAGTTTTAACCTTTTCACTTGTCCGCGCATGCAGAGTGTTCTCTTCTCCCTCCCGCCATCGTTGCACAGTTCTCTCCACTAAATCACCAGCCCATTGTCGTCTCACTTCGTCGCCATCACCAACAGTGGTGGATCTTGACGAGAATTATTGGAAGCCAAAATAATATATAAAAAATCTATATATTTAATTTTTGTCATTAATAAAATAAAATTAAATATTTAATTTAGTATAACAATAATTAAAAAAAATCACACATATCTACAAAATTGTCAAAAGAAAATTCAATAATAATCAAATCACACTTAAAATCCAGTTATAAAAAACTCAAAGTACAATATTTTTTTTCTATTTTCATAAAATAAAAAATTAATATACAAGAGGCTGATTAAACAAATATTTTACTATCAAGTGAGACAAAAGAGAATTACTTTCTTCTTTATTTATTCAAGAATGGAAGAAAACCGCTAAAAGATGAGAGCAAAAATAATAGATCTTTTTCTCTTCAGAAACAAAAGAAGATAGGTAAGAACAATTTGTGAGAAACTCAAGACATATAATGAAACTACAACTAAAATTCAGTTATAAAAAAAACACACAGTATAATATTTTTTCTTCTATGTTCATAAAATAAAAAATTAATATAAAACAGACTCATTAAATAAATTATTAAACTAATATTTCACTATCAATTAAGACCAAAGAATTACCTTCTTTTTTTTCCCCTCGAGTGTGGAAGAGAACAAAGGAGAAATAAGAGCAAAAATGATAGATCTTTTTCTCTTCAAAAACAAAAGAAAATAGCTGAGAATGAGATATGAGAACAATTTGTGAGAAACTCAAGACATATAATGGAACCACAATTAAGATTCGGTTATATAAAAAACACACAGTACAATATTTTTTTTTCTATATTCATGAAATAAACAATTAATATAAAAGAGGATCATTAAATAAATTACTAAACTAATATTTCACTATCAATAGAGACCAAAGAATTACCTTCTTCTTTACTTCCATGAGAATGGAAGGAAAAGGACAGAGGATAAATAAGAGCAAAAACAATAGATCTTTTTATCTTCAAAAACAAGAAAAAACAGGTGAGAATGGAATATGAAAACAATTTGTGAGAAACTCAAACCATAATAAATAAATAAATATCTTGATAAATCTTTTTATTCTTTATTTTTATTATGTTTAATTTTATATTTTATTATTTATTAACATTAATTATTATGTTTATAAAAGAAATAAAATATTTTATTTAATTATAATATATTATTTAATATCTATAATATAAAAAAATTAAAATATATATGATATAAAAAAAATTTAAAACTTTGGGGGGGCCATGCCCCTCCCTGCACCAACAGTGCTCCGCCACTGATCACCACAGTGCACCCCTCCGTTATCTCAGCAACCATCGACACTGCTCCTCGTCACCGCAAAGCTCCTCGTCACCGCACTCCATTCTCCAGCTAGCCAACATTGTCGCTCCAAGTCGTCGCAGCAGTGTGCTCTATTCTTCCTTTGTTCTTGCTACAACCAAACGTTGCCGCTTAGCGTCATCGCCCTTCGTTCTTCTTCCATACTATTCAATCTTTTGGGATGCTGCGAGTTTCCATTGGTGGGTTTTGGGCAACCGTGTCAAACTGTGTTTGTATTATGTAAATTGTATTTTAAATTAGGATGAATTCTTATATAGTGTTTATTTAATTTAATTAGTACTTTTTATTTGTCTGTTTTACTTTGTAATTTGAAATATTTATTAAATGTGTTAGGATTGAGTTTGGAGATGTCTGACCTTCGACAAAGAAAACTAATTGTGACCATTATCTACAAAACATAAATATGGATCAAAGTTGGATTAATTTGCCACTTATAAGTCATGAGTACAAGAGAGGGGTGTACAAAACAGAGTAAGGATGAGGTGTCCTACTATGAATTATTTGAATGGAAGAATATTGGATGTTGCTCAAATATTAGAGAACATATATTTGTGCGATGAAAATTTCTGAAGTATTATACAACATGGACGTGATAAGGTGAATTGTTAGGCATGTCAAGTGTATCCGAAACACATCAATCTATTGAGTGGACAATGGACGATAGATTAAAGGACATGATATGTGATGTCTACAAATGCAGAGACTCCTTTATTGAAGCGGATTATGAAAATATATGTATCAATGAAGAGATTCTGTTATATCCTATAGTTCAACTAACTTCACATGATTATCAACAATATTAAGGTTGATCAATTTCATGACATTAAATGGGTGGATAGAGAAAAACTTTACATAATTGCTTCAGTTATTGAAGGAAATGATTCTTGAAGGGAATACACTACTCGATGAATGTATGAGGCAAAGAAGATACTTTGTTCGATGGGTATGGAATATCGAAAGATTCATGCATGTCCTAATGATTGTATTTTATATAGAAAATAGTCTGCATAGTTAAAAAAATATTCCAAAGTGTAGTTTGTTACATTATAAGGTCAAAGATGGTGATCAAGACAACATTAATGAGGTAACAAAGCACAACCGTCCTTCAAAGGCAATTTGGTATCTACCAATAATTCCAAGGTTTAAAATCCAATTAACATTAAAAACCTTATATGGCATGGTGGGATAAGACCAGGTACTGGGTACTTGCTTCTACCAAAATTCTCATAGTACTTGTACCCAACCAACCTTATCACACAAAGGCGAGGTATTGGATACTGGCTTTTACCAACATTCCCATCGTACTCGACCTCATCTCACCAAGGCTAGGCATTGGGTACTAGCTTTTACCAAGAATCCCATAGTACTCGTACCCGGCCTTATCTCACCAAGGCCAAGTAAGGATATTTGCTTTTACCAAAAATCTCATAGTACCCGTACTCGGCTTTATCCCACTAAGGCCAGGTATTGGGTACTAGCTTTTACCAAGATTCCCATAGTACTTGTACCCAACTTTATCCCACCAAAGTTAGGTAATGGGTACTGGCTTTTTACCAAGATTCCCATCGAACCTATACGCGACCTCATCCCACAAAGGCCAAGTAATAGGTATTGGCTTTTAGAAAAAATCTCATAGTACCCATATCGGGCCTTATCCCACCAAGGACAAGTATTAGGTATTGTCTTTTACCACGATTCCCATAGTACTTGTACCTGACCTAACCCCACTAAGGCCAGGCACATGGTACTGACTTTTACCAGGAATCCCACAACATTCGTACCCGACCTTATCCCACCAACGTCACGTACTAGGTATTGGGTGTTACTAAAAAGCCTATAGTACCCCCTATCTAGCCTTATCCCCCCAAGGACAGGTATTAGGTATTGGCTTTTACAAAAATTTCCTTAGTACTCGTACCCGACCTCATTCCACTAAGACCAGGCACTAGGTATTGACTTTTACCAAGAATTCCATAATATCTATCTCGGACTTATCCCACCAAAGCCAAGTATTGGATACTGTCTTTTACCAAGAATCTCATAATACCCGTATCCGACCTTATCCCACTAAGGCCCAATAATAGGTACTAGCTTTAAGAAAAAATCCTAGAGTACCCATATCCAGCCTTATCCCACCAAGGATAGGTACTGGGTATTACCTTTTACCAAGATTTCCATAGTACTCGTACCAGACCTAATCCTACCAAGGTCAAGCACAGGGTAGTGACTTTTACCCAGATTCCCATAATATTCGTACCCGACCTCATCCCACCAAGGCCATGTACTGGTACTGGCTTTTACAAAAAACCTCATAGTACATGTATCCGACCTTATCCCCCTAGGGAGAGGTACTAGGTATTGCCTTTTACCAAGATTCCAATAGTACTCGTACCTAACCTCATTCCACCAAGGCCAAGCACTATGTATTGGCTTTTATAAAAATTCTCATAGTACCCATACCCGACATCATACCACCAAGGCCTAGGTATTAGGTACTGGCTTTTACCAAGATTCCCATAGTAACCGTCTTAGTGGGATCCACACGTAAAATAATAAGTGTATATATATATATATATATATATATATATATATATATATATATATATCACATTATTCAATACATTCATTACACAATTAGTATATTCTGAAATTCTCTGACATCACTAGTGCTAAGTATCAAAATGTCTTTTGTAAGCACCCCTGCATCATGGACAAGGATCGCTAGAAGTGAATAACCTCCAGTTTACGAAGACCAATCGCCAATGGAACCTTAAAGACTTGACAAAGTACAACTTGATCTGATAAGAATAGTACTGAATTCAAATCTATTTCACATTATACAATCAAAACGTATTTTCAAAATGTGCATTTCAAAATATTTTTTCAAATTTCACAATCCATAAATATGTTTTAGATTATAAATTTTAAAATTTCTTTTCAAATAATCTTGATTAAATTATTTATAAATACATTCTTAATCGTACAATATGAAATATATTTTCAAATTGTGAAATTCATAAAAGTATTATTTATAGATTACATAATCTAAAAATTTATTTTGAATTCACATAATCAGAAAACACATTCAAAATTATATAAACTAAAAATTCATTTTGAATTCACATAATCCGGAAACACATTCCAAATTATATAAACCTAAAATCCAGAAATATATTCCAAAGTAATTTAAAATTTATTTTCGAACATGATAATCCATAATCGTATTTTATAGCATATCTTCAAATTCCACCGACCAAAAAAATAAAGCATAGTATTTAAGACCATTCTAACACCCATAGAGATACAAGAAACACGGGTGAGAAAAAGAAATTGCCTTATCCTGGTCAGTCAGTAAAAGCAGGCTGTCTTAAAAGTTTTGGAAATCCTGAAATTGGACTCTATCCTAATATTTAAAACAAACGCACAATTTTAACATTTCAAAATATTATATTATGAATGTATTTTAACAAAATAAAGCACAAAAATTAATGAAAGACTGGTGCAAATTTGTGGACAAATCTTCCCGGTCCTTTACAGAGCATAGCATCTCCTTAAATAGGTGTTGTACATGACTCAGAAAAAAGTAGCATAATTACAAGGTTTGCAGTAACCATAACAAACAACTGTAACCTTACATTCATTCACCATCTTTTAACCTTGATTTTTCTTCTTTTCAACTTTCCCTTTACAAAAGTATTTACATAATAAGAATTTGTTCAATAAGCGTTTAGTTAAGCTTTTAACGGAAGCACCCCTCAAGTCCTCCATGGATTCCACTCGAGGTGAGATTGACCCAACAGCACATAAAGATTCATAACTAGGAACATTCATATTTGGTGCATGATTGTGCTCTACTTTTTCATCAATTGCCTCATATATCACTAGTGTAGATTTGATATTTTACCTCGCCTTATAGGCTTCGGTTATAGCGGAACCGAAGCATATAAGGAGGCGGTGGCAATTTTGCAATTTCATCAACCTATATTGCTTCGGTTCTACAAACAACCGGTGCCGTAAGCAGTTTTAGGCCTCAGTTCATTAAGAACCGAAGCCTATTAGGTAGCCTAGAAATGAAAATTTTAAAATTGCCACCAGCGAAAACACATTTGGCCTCGGGTGCTTTTGGACCGAGGCAATATTGGGGTGTTTTAGGCCTCGGTTGAAATAGAACCGAAGCCTATAAGGTAGCCCAGAAATGAAAATTTTAAAATTGCCACCAGCAAAAACACATTTGGCCTCGAGTGCTTTTGGACCGAGGCAATATTGGGGTGTTTTAGGCCTCGGTTGAAATAGAACCGAAGCCTATAACCCTGCCCAAAAACCCTAATTTAATAATTTCATCAGCGCCGCCCCCTTTGGCTTCGGGTCCCCTTTCACCGAGGCCATTGAGCCACTTTAGGCCTCGGTTCTTTAAATAACCGAGGCCATAAAGCCTGTTAAAATCCCCAATTCGCGAATCTCGATCATTATTCATCTTCTTCCCCAATTCTCTCTGCACGAACGCTACGCCACCCTCTGCCACCACTAGTTCCGACGTTGTCGCCGACCAGCTGCCGTCGTCGTCCGTGGGTTTTCGTCGCCTCCATCTCCTCATCCATTTCTCTCTACCGCTCCATTTCTCTTCAAGCCACCTGCACCTCCATCAGACCAACCACCATTCACGAAGCCATTGCAGCACCTCATCCACGAAAAACGTAGCAGGTCCACCATGCCTCGAAAGAGAAGAACGAAACCTCCACTGCAGCGCTTAGAGTCGAATGAAATGCAGCCCACCACCGCGCTTGGAGTCGAACACCTTTGACGAAGCACTCTTCCATGTTCACACGAAGCCTCTCCGGAGAGTCTACCTCATGCAACTACATCATCAAGACAGATCTACATAAACGGCGTTCACACAGCCAACTAAAACACGCATCTGGCAGATCTGGAACGTTGGGAAGTAGATTTGGAATGTCGGGAAGCAGATCTGGAATGCCGGGAAGTAGATCTGGAAAACAGATCTATAGCTTCGGTTCAGGTGTGACCGGAGCAGAAAAACACCACTATGGCTTCGGTGGACAACCGAGGCCAAAAATCAACCCTTTTGGCCTCATCCCAATATGCCTCGGTTCTAAAACCGGGGCAGAATATCAAAAACAACCGGAGCCAAAAGCCCTTACTGCACTAGTGTATAAGATAAATTGTCGTCTTGTTAACCATTATTGTGCTCCAGAAAACAACAACAATTTGTGTTGACAAACAAGTCTCTCTAGATAAACACTTTTTGTATTCAGATTTGTTGTGTATTGAAATGAAGCACTACATGATCCTTTTATAGGCCTTTGGACATGACCTTTCAACTACATTCATTAAATATAACTACTACCTAACTCACAATTAATACAACAACTTCCAACTACTCACATTTAAGTTTACCTAACACCAACTACCCACATTTAAGTTTACCTAACAAAATCCCCCCGTAAACTTAAATGATCTTCTTGTCCTTCATTTCGAGTATCATCTTATTGTTCTCGAACAGAGAGGATGGCAGCGGCTTTGTAAACATATATGCAGCTTGTGCTTGACTTTCGACGTGCTCTAACTCTACATTTCCTTGAATGACTTCCAAACCAAGGAAATACTTCATAAGACCTAAGTCGGTCATCTCAAACTCCTTCTTCATCACTTCTTTAAATGCTTCAATTAGCTTAACATTATTCCCCGTGAAGATAAGATCATCGACATAGAGGGCAATGAACATCACATCTTCTCCTTTCTTCTTTATGTAAAGAGCATGTTCATAAGGGCACTGCTCATACCCATTCTTCTTGAGGTAAGTGTCGATTCTTTCATTCCATGCTCGTGGAGCTTGCTTCAGGCCATAAAGTGCCTTCTTCAATCTTAGGACTTTCTTTTCTTTGCCTCTTCACATTTATCCAAGTGGTTGTTCAACATATACTTTCTCTTCCAAGACTCCATTAAGAAATGCTGACTTCACATCCATCTGCAAGATTGTCCATCTGTGTTGAGCAGCTAAGGAAATCAGCAACCTGATTGTTTCCATCCTTGTCACTAGAGCAAATACTTCATCATAGTTTATTTCTTCCCTTTGCTTGTACCCCTTCACTACGAGTCGAGCTTTATATCTCTCAACTTCTCCTTCAGCGTTTGTTTTCTTCTTGTACACCCACTTTACGCCAATAGGCCGAGCTCCTTTGGGCAGATCGGTTAGCTTCCATGTGTTGTTGCGTTCGATTGCTCCGATATCTTCATTCATTGCCATTTGCCACTTTTCCTCCTGCACGACCTCTTCAAAGCTCAAGTCTTCCGAATCTGCCAAGAAACATACAACATGTACTTCATTAGTCGAGTTGTATATGTCTTGCAAGCTTCGCACTCTAGGATGTAGAGGTTCATCTTCTTCATCAGAAGTCTCATGATCTCTCACAACTGGTGGTGTATCTACTTCCAAGCTTCTAGACTCCTTCTCCGAGTTGTTCCACTTCCACTCGCTCTCTTCATCAACTTGAA
>Ga0214542_1000851_pt1 | contig 59084 bp, 26 predicted proteins | sample CNSS1metaG_FD_160096 | JGI IMG/M metagenome (GOLD analysis project Ga0214542, IMG submission 160096) | Root nodule microbial communities from cowpea collected in UCLA plant growth center, Los Angeles, California, USA - CNSS1 | ecosystem: Host-associated > Plants > Roots > Nodule | place: USA...
GTTCAATTTGGTACCCCAATTTTCTAAAGAGGTTCAATTTGGTCCTCTCCGTTAAGTTGGAGTTAACACCGTGTCCGTACAGGACACGTGTCAAGCCATGAAATTTTTATTTTTTTTCAAAAAATTATTTTTTTTTTCAAAAAATTAATTTTTTTTTTCAAAAAATTTAAAAAAACTGCCACGTGTCAGTTTATCATCGTGCCACGTGGCAGCTTACAAGCATGACACGTGGCAGTGTAATAGTTGTTTTCAATTTAGTACCCCAATTTAAATTTTTGGTTCAATTTAGTACCTCAATTTTTTAAAATCATTCAATTTAGTCATCTTCTATTTGAGACCAAATTAGTAAATAAGCTTAATTACAACCTATATATACATGTTACAATAACTTTTTCTAATATATACATCAAATCATTTCACCTAAATACTTAAATTATTTTATTTTTTACATTTTAACCTTTGTAATTTTTTATACATGAAATTTTTTACACTTGTAAAAAATAAAATAATTTGAATATTTAGGTGTAGTGATTTGATGTATAAATTCAAAACAATTATTTTAACATGTTTATATAAATTATAATTAAGCTTATTTACTAATTTGGTCTCAAATAGGAAAGGACGAAATTGGATCATTTTAAAAAATTTGGGTACTAAATTGAACCAAAAATTTAAATTGGGTACTAAATTGAAAACAACTATTACACTGCCACGTGTCATGCTTGTAAGCTGCCACGTGGCACGATGATAAACTGACACGTGACAGTTTTATAAATTTTTTGAAAAAAAAATTAATTTTTTTAAAAAAAAAATTAAAAAATAAAATAAAATTTCATGGCTTGACACGTGTCCTGTACGGACACGGTGTTAACTCCAACTTAACGGAGAGGACCAAATTGAACCTCTTTAGAAAATTGGGGTACCAAATTGAACATTCCTAAAGTTCGGGTACCACATTGAACTTTCCGAAAAAGTTTGGGTACCAAATGTGTATTTATACCTATAAAATATTAGTAACTAAAATTTGAGTATTTCCAAGAACATTTTTTTGGGCTGTTGTCCAAATTTCATGAGTTATGCCCTAGAACAACTATTTTCTGAAATTTGAGGCTCCATATTGAATTAGGGCTAAATATGTTTTTGGTCCCTCAAGTTTTAGTAAATTTTGGAATTAGTCCCTCATCAAAACTTTATACCAATTTAGTCCTTCATCTTTCAAAATGCGTGAATTTAGTCCTTTTAACCAAATTTTGTTAAGTTTATTTGATGTTTCAAGCGCATTTCATGATAGTATTTAAGTTAACATTGAAACAAAAATGTGTCGAATAGTGTAAATAATTTAAATACTATCATGAAATGCGCTTGAAACGTTAAAAAAACTTAACAAAATTTGGTTAAAAGGACTAAATTCACGCATTTTGAAAGATGAAGGACTAAATTGATCAAAAGTTTTGATGAGGGACTAATTCAAATTTTCGCTAAAACTTGAGGGATCAAAAACATATTTAACCCTATTGAATTAATTAAACCATGCGAGACATAATAGTTTTTTGCTTCCCATATATATGGGATGCATTTCATAGCACCTTGGCATAATATTATTAAATTTGGGTGTGTTTTCATTGTTTTTTTTATAATAGTGACATTTTTTGTCAAATAAATAAAATATAATAAAATTAATATATATATATATATATATATATATATATATATATATATATATATATATATATATATATATTTATTTATATATTTTTTTGGTCCTTTAACTTTCAGTAAAAATTGGAATTAGTCCGTTTTTTAAAGTTTGGAGGCATTTAGTTCCCTAACTTTGAAAATACATGAGTTCAGTCCTTTTAAACACATTTGTTAAGTTTATTTGACGTTTTAAATGTGTTTCATGATAACATGTGTCTCATGATAACATTTCAGCTAACATTAAAGCGGAAATATGTCAAAATGGTGTAAAAGAACTCCAATACTATCATGAAACTCATTTGAAACATTAAATAAACTTAACAAAATTTCGTTAAAAGAACTAAATCCACACATTTCTAAAGATGGAGGACTAAATTAGACTAAAGTTTCAAAGAAGAACTAATTTTAATTTTTACTGCAAGTTAAGAATCAAAAACATATTTAATAAATTTTTTTTCTTTGTTCACTATGAAACCAAGGTACATTATATGCCATAGAAGGGTTGAAACCAAGGTACATTATATTGTTATACAAGTTTTCTCCTTCTTTTGTTCAATATCATATATTACCATGGATCGTGATTTTCCTGTTTTTCTTTTCTCTCTCTTCGTCCTCTCATATTACCAGAAATTTTGCTTTTAATTTAATATAAACATGTTTTAAATATTAGATTTTTTTTAGTAATTTTAATGTAATAAAGATTACAATTAAAATGATATGCTAAAAAAGATGTCGTATTGATAATAGCATCCTAGGAAACAAACACAACCAAATACTAGGTTCTTCCAACAAGATTGCGTAGAAATGAAAGATATAAAGTGGCTATATATATAAAAGTTGGAAGATTATTTTCAAGTTCATGCATATGTAGTAAGTTTCTTTTTCAATCCGCACGATTGGAAGTGATTGAAAACTTATAAACATGTGTAACATTTTTCTTCCTATGATTTTGATGTCAAACATGGGTGAACAGTTGTAACATAACGTTGAAAGTAAACCCTAGATTAGGTATATGTGTATGCATCAAGTGCATGAGATTCTTTGAAAACAACTAATAACCTAACTTAGGATTGGACCACATTAAACTATCAACAATTCACACCAATTTAAAAAATCATGCATTATTAAATTACAACCTTTTATAAGTCTTGCCACTTTTCAATCTAGCTAGTGATATAGCTAGTATATGTAGGCTTTATCTCCTACCTCCATAGACATACAAGTGGCCTGTGATGAACATATCAGTATATATTATTAATATTCCAATGTATACAGAAAAAATATATATGATTTTTTTTTTTTAAATACATTGTATACCTTTAATATTTAAAAAGGTACACTTGTTTTGATATTTTAAATTATATTAATTTTTTTTGTTTATTAATATCAATGTATTTTGAAAACTCAGTACGAATAATACAAAGAAAATTAGCAGAAAATCTGGACTTAGAAAAGTTAATATTTGCATGTTTTAGAAATCAAAAGAGGCATGTTGATTTCCACACAAAGAAGTTCCCCAAAGCTCAGGTAGATGAATAGTCACAACTTGTGTATTTGTAACCCTAAAAAGTTTGTGGAAGAAAATCACAAAATGTATATTTGGCAAATTGAAGCTTTAGTGAATGATTTTTTGGTGATAATGACAATTAGTTAGTCGTATTCTCTGTTGATGTTGGAATACATTATTCATTAAGATCCAATTAATGATAATTAATTGTTGCTTTACTTTAAGTCACCAACGAATCTGAAAAGTGAAAAATCAAATCATTAATTTATCAAAATCAAATTATTTATTAAGTTACAAAAAGTTCAATAAAAATAAAATCACTCTCTATGTTTATGTGTCGAGTAATTTTTTATAACACTTAAAGCAAAATCAACTCATCCAATTTCCACTGAAAAAGAATTCACACAAATAAAAATAACTTATTTTTAATTACATAGTTATTACTATATAAAAAAATTAGAGACTTCTCCTTCAAAAATTATTTTCAGGTCTATACATTATCATTGGTGTTATAAATATATTCAAAACTGTAATATATATATATATTTGTTTTTAAAGACATGGATATGGCAATAGTTAAATAAGAACTTAATTAGAAATAAGTGAAAAATTTTCGACGTCAAATTTCTGTATACACAGTTAAGATTAGTGTTTAGTAATTTCATCGCGGATTTATTTTTGTAATTAAAGGAGAAAATTATTTATAAATTACTTGTAGTCTGAGTGTTTAAGGGGTGTGAAGTATTTTAGTTATTAAAACAGTATCAATACAATGCAGCACCACCATACATTGTTTAAAACACAAATAATAATTTGTTCACTTCAAATTATTCTGTTTTCTTTATTTTACAATAACAACATTGGCATTTCTTTATTTAGTTCTCTAAAATAAGAATATACTCTACAGAATAATTTAATAATTTACTTTTTTACATTTGAAACTCCAAACTTTAAATAAATAAAAAAATTATCATAGAAGGTGTACAGTGCCTAGTAGCTAAGATTTAGGCACCTGGAAAAGGACAGCACAATGGAGTTAGGTATGGTGTGGGAACTTTGTTGTGCTTTTATATTATCATCGTGAATTTGGTCCTATACCCAAAATTCAATGAATGAAGCCACTTTTATCTATTTTCCATATACAAAATGCTTAATATCTATCTCTTGTCATTGTTTTAGAATGGTGGATTCTAAATCCTAGATACTATTTGAACTTTTTCTTTATTAAATTTTATCATGAAAGAAAATTAAGAAAAAAATTAACATTAATTTCTTCATAGAAGTTGTAAAGTTTTTATATTAAACTAGTGTGAAGAAGCTTATTTCATTTTTTTTCTTTCCTAAAAGTTCTTACGATGAAGCTTGCTCAACTATATCCTTGGTTTATGTGTGTTTGATTTGAATAAACACACATTATTAATATTAAATTTCATTTTACTCAAAACTAGTCTCACAAAACATTAATGTTGAACGAAATTTAATGATGTTTCAAACACACGTTTCTTTCGTTTATATTTTTAAATGATTTGAAATTTTAGTTAATATTTTTTTTTACACTTCCTATTTTGATTTTATATTAAAAAGGTTATTCTTGACTAAAATTAATTAAAATAGTTGAATTGATCCAACTACTATACTCAAGAATAAGATATATAATAATTTTAAACTGAAATAAATGTTAGTTCCGAAAAAGAGAGTTTGAATAAAGTTTAAGAACTACCTTTAAATATTTTTACAAATAAGTCCATTGGACACTGATAAAGGGCTCTTCTATGGTTTCATAATTAAGTTGACAATGTTTTTCGGCAACATTTTACAACAAAGGAATGCAAAATCATGTCTAATGGAAAAAAGTAGAAACACTTTGTTTCTATAATAGTTCACTCCTAATTCGAGCTACTTTAAGTTCTTCGGCACAAAAAAAAAGCTTCCACTAATAAAAATAATGTTTTACAAAAGATTATGTTTGTACTTCTAACTTATAATAAGTAACAAAGTCACTTATGACTATCCTATAAACTTTCCATGAGTTTTATTCTAATCTCAAATTCGCTAAGTGACATCGTTAGGATCAATTATCACATATGAGGTATTGTCCGTTTTAGAACTTGGAATTCCGCTACGATTTTATCCTTAAAAGGTGTATCAAAAGGTTGAAGGAGGAAGATGTATTTAAACCGCCATTGGCCTCGACCCCTAAGGAATGTGAGATTATTGGATGTACTAGAACAAACTCTCTTTTCAAGGGCTAGGGGAGTTTTCGTCCCCATAGACAGCGCCAATATTCCGATCCCAAGTCTGGCGAGTGATATCATTAGGGTCAATCACCACATTCAAGGTATTGTCTGCTTTGAAACTCGAAGTTTAGTCACAATTTTGCCCTTAAAAGGCCCCTCAAAGGGTTAAAGGAGGAATGTGTATTTAAATTGTCCTTAGCCTCAACTCTTGAGTGATGTAAGACTTTTTGGTGTATCTAAACAAGCCCCCAGTTAAGGACTAGGAACATAGATTTGACAAGAACAAATTTAAACACAAGAAGAACTATTTAGAAAAAAGCACAAAATCTCTTGAAACTATACTATAATAAGTTGTTTATTTACAAAGTTCATACTAAATGAGTAAATATAAAATATAAGTTCTCTCTACTATCACGTTATAGTATTGGTTCACTGCCTAGCTTCATCGTTATTGTACTCTAATGAGTGATGGGTTTCATACCCATTTTGCAATTCATGAAATTTAGGAAATATGCTTGAGATGTTCGGTGAATTGAAACGAAATAGAAAAGGATGAACCGATTAAACAAACACACAAATGGAACATTGATTAAAAAGGGAAAACACAATCATGGATACTTAATGAGTTGTGAACGTAAGCAGAATTGAATGCGAGAATCAAATAGAAGAATGGAATGGGTGGGGGAAGCCACACCAATTGGGGATAACACTAATATTAATGAAAAAGAGTCACCACTTGAGTTAAACACTCATGATAAGACCTAAGAGAGACTCACTCCTTTCTCACATAAAGGTGCAAAGAAATTCTCAATTCAATATGGTCAAATTTATCTTACAATGAAGGTCAAACCCATATTTATAGTGGAAGGTAAGCGAACCTAAAATTAAGTCAAAATAAACAAGGTTTATCCCCTAATTACAAGACTTAATTAAAGAAAACACAAAACAACATATGCAGGCCTTTTAGAATGTGTATGCGCTCACTAGGCATCATTCCTATTGATGGGCATCGACATTGGCAAACATTGGCCACAAACTTCATCCTCGTTGGGCAATACCCTCTCATCATTGGGCGATGTCGTCCCCGCAGGTGTTGATTGGCCACTAACTTGAATGGGTGCACCAGTTCTTCCCGTTGTGCACTATCTGTTGGAGTGGGGGAGAATGCTGTTGAAAGCCCTTAATGCTTACTACATTGAGTGCCACTCTTCTTCATGCAATTCCTTCTATGATTAGGCTTTCATCATCCTTCCCTTCTTGGAGAGAATTTGCCCACGAATTCTAGAATATTCTACACACAAACATAAGTCAAAGAAGACAAATCTTGGTAAGAGGAGTGGTCTCCAATTTTCTCTTTTGGAGTCTCCACCTTAGTATTGGAAGTTATAATCTAATTGATCATATGAGTAATTCAATAGATGACTATATTCATTTAAAGCTCTCAAATGTCTTGATCATATTATGGATACGTTGTCTCTATCTTGTTCTTGCTCTTTTAATATTAATTGAGTTTTAATATTATTTGAAAGCAATATTAAATTATTTGAAATGGTTAATCTGATTATCAATAGTTAAAATATTTTTATCAAGGCACAACGATTAAAATTATCTTTTTATAACTATATTCTAAAGAGAAAATGTTTTAAATCAAACGATTACTTTACATGCACATGTAGAAACATTTTATGTGATTGAAAATTAAATTGATCTTGATTGATATTAGCAAATATTATAATACTAACAAGATATTTCAAAATATGATGCACAAGTTTCCTTCAATAGGTAAATTTAAATATTGGAGGGAAGAACAAAATCAAAGGATACCAACTCAAGCTCTCTCTAATTTAAGAAAGGAAGTAAAAGAACTAAGAGTCTTAGTGAAAGCAATTCAAAGACTTGAAGAGTCAAACAAAAGAATTTATCAAGCCATTCCTTATAAAGCACAATTACCAAGATGTTGATCAAGGTTATGAAATTCAAAGTCCTCAACAACTATCATTTCAACATTTATAAAAAGGATGACAAACTAATCATGGAAAAGAACAACAAGTGTTACATACATGGGAAAAAGAATTACCAAGTGCAAGTTTGAAATAATAATGAGTTCATATAGTCAAATTTAGAGAAAAGAGTCTTCAGAGAAATACAATTGGGTTGCATGCTTAAATCATTGTAATATTTTTCACTTTGTGAAGTTTTACCTAGTGAGATAAAATTGTGCTATCTTTCTTTGAGAGTATTTTTCTCATCTTATTTTAGATTTGTTAATCTCAATAGGAGATTAAGAAGGTTATACTTGGAGAGGTTGATACTTGTGGTACCTAGAGAGGTTGATACTCGTGTTACTTCGAGAGGCTAATTGATGGAAAAGCTCCTTCCAAGTTATATGACTCAAGCAAGGTGGAGACTCCCAAATGAGTGGCGGTTTGCAGAAGCTTGATGGTGGTGGAAATATGATGTGCATATGGTGGTTTTGATGTGATGAAATGAATGCTCTTCCTCCAAGCTATATGACTCAAGAAAGGGGGAGGCTATGGTGGTGTTTGAGTGCTCTCAAGAGAAGTTGGGCCAACTCTTAAGGAAGGGTGGCTAGAGGAAACCTAGAAGGGGTGCTCAAGCCTTGGTGACCTAAGTTGAGTAGTATGGCACAAAATTGGCAATATAACTTTACTCAAATCAAAGGTGGCTTACATGGGGGAGACACCTTTATTTATAAGTTTAGGTAACCCTAAAGGTGTCTCCAAATTGTAGAAGAAAAACCCTAATTCTACTCCTTGGATAACAAGGCAAAAATCCTCTCCATTAAGAGGATGACACATTGCCACTACTAAGGAGGAAGTCCCTCCATTAGGAGCATGACACATGGCAAGAGCATGTGCCTCACAAAAGATAGCAACTTGGAGACCACTATAAACAAAGGCCCATAAGCTTCTAGAAGGTTTTGCTCTCTAAGCTAGGTTTTTACCCTAGATCCATGAGTCTCCTTAGGGCCTATCTCCTCTAGGCCATAAACCCTACAATACAACCCTAGGCCAAAATATAAGACCCCAAAGAAACCTAGACTAATTGGCCCATTATATAAAGCATAAAATAAACCTAATCTACTAAGAACTCATTGATAACCCATGATGATAAGAGCTTAGACCCACCTTTTGTAACATCTCGGTCAGATATTACTAATTTTAAATAATAAAAAATAGATATAAACAAAACTGCATTTATTATACTGTCTTTTCCCAAAATGAGGGAGAATTAAATACCATACATCAATTGTCATATCAACAATAATCATAAATTAAACTCCAAGTCTTACAATTTCAAAACTATTTATAAAACCAAGTTACAAAATAACTAAAATAAGCTGAAATCATAAAATTCCCATGCTGCCTTGCTCCGATCTATGCCTCACTAGCACCACCTGCAACATCATTTGCTATCGTGTAATGCATTACACGATCATCACCAAACACAAGCAGATAGGGTGAGCTAACATATACATATATAGATACAATTCAAATATATATACACACACTAATCAAGGAAACACTATCCTCTGATTCCATACCACATGGTCACTACCATGTTATCCATGTTCTACATCTTTTGATGATAACCTCAAGACACCCTTTGTTGCCACCACCTACAAGCCACAACTTGAAGAACACGTGAGGGAAATCATGCTATGGACCACACTCTGCAAAGCTAGGTGGAGTTCCCAATACAAACCATAATTCGTACTCTTGACACAAGATTATCACATCATTGGCCATAACCTATGATTGCTTAATCGAGTGGAGACCTTTCGTACGAGCCACAACTAGCACACTCACATTGGTAACACACACAATTCTAAGCCAAAACTCAAGGAATATCCCGTGTCCATCCTCTATCTTGAGCCACAACTTAAAAGATGTCATTCTAAGCCACAACTCAAAGAATGCCACGTGTTTACCCTCTATCCCGAGCCATAACTCAAGGGATACCATTACGAGCCATAACTCAAAGAATACTCCAGCAAGTCTACCTTTAAGGTACCATCCAAAGCTTTGTAGACCACGCACATCCAAATCACACAAGCCTCTGCCCATGCACTATCGTTTGGTGCTGCTCCAGAGACGCCAGGCAAAAGCCAATTCCAGATCGCCTGGTAGAAGCCTCAGCCCGCCAAGCGCCACGAGTTGTAGAGCCCAATGTTATTCCAATCATCGCCTAGCGGAACGTTCCTGTCGCTAGGTGCTAAGTGGTCCATACCTCATTGTCTTTGTAGCTACCTATTAGCACTCCAATTTTGGTTAATTTTCCTTTCTAAAAATTTAGTTTTAGTTTAAATAAATATTAGTTTGTCTTTAATTAACTAGTTTTTGCTAATTGCTTAGGAAATTTTAGTTTTCAAAAAAATGTGATAAAAAGGTTAGTTTTAATATAGTTTTGTTCTTGTAAAAACTCCCCTTTTTAGAATAAATTTGTTCTGTTTGTCAGGAAGTCCTCTAATTCGTGCTCAATTGCATATGAGCCCCTACCTTGGTCAACTCAATTGAGTGGTCAAAATGCAAAAGGAAGGCATTGTGCATCGTGATCCTTTGATGCGTGAACCCTTGATGCACTAGGAAGTTTCTGATCCAAGGTGGCACGACTAAGAACCCAAATGTCGTGATCAAGGGAGAGGATTGGAAGATCAAGAGGAGAGGTTGAGGGTTGAGGTGTGATGAAATCGTGCTAGAGTCGAGATTGCGTGATCAAAATGGAGCAAGATCAAGTCTGACTCGAGGGCACAATGTCAATTGGTGCAATATTGCGATTCTGGTTTGAGAAATGGGTTAGGTCTAAAAAGGGTAGATTTAGGATTTGTGGGTGATGTAAGACCGAGAAAATTAAATAATTATTTAATTAATGCAGGTAATAGAAGCCTTTAAGGAATTTAATGCGGAGTGTTGTGATGTGGAAAAGTACTAGCTCAAGTGGTTGAGAGTGCTTTGATTGTGTGAGAGGACTTGGGTTCAAGTCCAGTGTATGCCAATTGTGTGTTATTTTAATCTATCCTAAAATTATAGAAATTATCACGAAACATAATTTGGTTGAATGGTTGTGCATTAACTTTGTAATTAGGTGGTTATGTGTTCAAACCTTGCTAAGAACAAAACTAAACTTCCTTTTTGCCAAACTTCCTTTTTGGCATGGATATGAAAGGGTTTAAGAACCCTAACAGCTAATGGAGAGGCAACCTAGGGGATGGAAAACACTAGGTTAATACTCATTGAATGGCCTTAATCATCATTTTTTTATTTAAAATTCGTTTTAATGAATTAAAGGGTAATTAAGAGAGAATTAATCTTGAGAAAGAAGGGAATTAGAGAAAGGAGTGTTGCATTTTTCGTGTGAGGGTTAGGCAGAGGTTTTCCAGAGTAATTCATATTGTGTGGAGCAAAGAATTGGAGTGAAAACCATTGTTGGAGAGGGAGCAAAGGCAAGGGAGCTTTTGGGTTAAAGACCCACACACCCAAATTCGAATTTGAGCGAGGATTCCAGGTAAGGGGAGCTGTTCTCACATGATTTTATTCATATTTGATGAATTGTGGTATGATATGATCGAATGCATGAGAAATTCTCTTGTTTGCGCTGATTCTCGAAGGTTTCTGGGTTTGTGGCCAGAAATCGCCTGATGGAAATGCTTGTGCCGCCAGGTGACTCAACTCATCTGGCCCATTTTTCACGGGTTCTAGTATGAACTGCCTGGCGGTGAGGGAGAAACCGCCAGGCGACATGTAGTGGTTGGTTGCAGTCTTTTCATTTCTGTGAAATTGTCCGTGAAAGAGTCTCTATTGAATGGCTATATTCATGTATTTACTTGAGAATGATATTTTTGTTACTATTGTACTAATTATGTATGAATTTGGAACTTACAAATACGAGCGGCAAGGTTCATAGAGTAGGACTACGAGCGGGGAGGTTCGTAGAGGCAGGACCACGAGTGGGCATGTTCGTGTGAGCATCATATTCCTGAGTCCAAGGCTAACTATTTGTGTGATTAAAGGTTGAAAAGCCTTGGGGATTAAGATCTTGGACAAGAACTAAGTAGAATGAATAAGATGGGTGCCTTATTTATATATTCTATTAATTTATATAATATTTCTAACTTTATCAGCTCACCCTTTCTGTTTGTGATTGGTGATGATCGTGTGATTCGTTACACGGGAGCAGATGATGATATAGGTGATGTTGTGGATGCGCAGACGACAGAGTGAGGGCTAGCTGGGATTAGAGCTAGGAGATTTTACTATGATTTCATTTATGTTAAAGGATTTTGGAAGTTGTACATTTTTATTACTACTACTTTATAAATGTTGGTGCGTTGTTTGAACATTTTAAATATTTCCTGCGTTTGAGAATAATAATATTGCGACGTTTTAATTTCTTTTCCTTTATTTATTTATTTACTTAAGTAATATTCCTTACGGATGTTACAGGTGAGCCCTAGCGTGTGCGCGAAGAGATATTTGTGTAGAGGCTAGGGTTCGAGGAAGGTCTGGCGCGAGAGTGAGAAGAGTGCATTGTAATGGGGTTCCTCATTCTCTGATGAGCACAAAGTAACCTTCAGAGATTGAGGTTTTCTCTAGTGTGTTAGGTAGTCTCACATAGCGAATCACGACCGCAAAGTGGTTGGGATTGTGCTAAATCTTACTTACCTTCTATTGAATTCTTATTTTCATTGCTTTAAATCTGTTTAGGTGTTTTAGTTCCTCGATTTTGATTTCACATGCCTAAATCTAGTCTTTTTTAGTGTTTCTTTTGTTTTAGTTGTCTTTTAAATTTTGTTTTGGTTCTGAATTTTCTAGTTTCATAATTGTGTAGTGCTCTCACACACATTTGCATTTGCATGTTCTAATTTCCAGGTTTATTATACTACATCATTCATATTTTCTTTTCCCTAGCATATCATGCATCTAGAATGAATTAGATTAGATAATGCTACATGTTTCTTGTTACATCGTCCACACTAGCATTGGGTCTAGAACATGAGCTTAGTGGACTTTGGTTTTGCTGATTAATCTTTCTACTGCCACATGGTTTGATGCACATTCTCATCTAGTCCCATTTGCATTCCTTACTGTCACAGACCATTTGTGATGCAAGGTTCAATCAAATTGGTGGGCATAATGCATTTCTGTTTTATTAGGTCAGCGGTTGCAGATTCTGCCTTGTTGCTGCCATAGCATTTTCACACATGTTCACTTGAGTTTGGCAGTGCATCTTTCAAATTCATTCCATATTTAATTCAATTCACCATCCCACATTCCATTAGATTCTCCCCATGCATTGCATTTGAAAGTGAATGGAATCGAGTGTGCTACCATCGTAAATTGGATATATAAAATCATGTCCAGCTGCACTTGGTTTCATTTCAGTTTGTGATCATACACTAGTATTTTGGGTTGCATATGAGATTGTATCTATAGGTGTTCATATTTCCATTTTTGTTGAAATTTCGGAATTGATGGATGGGTAGATGTAGCGTATTATTTCTCAATTGAATTTCATTTCAAAAATATAGAATTGTTGGATTAAACGTTTTGAAACATTTTGATTCATAGAAAATTGTTTTTTCTAACATTAACCAAACTTACAATTTTTTGTATTAAAGGAAATAACATGAAACCAAAATGGAATCTCAATTAATTTTCTATCTTAGATCCAATGAAAGCCTATAGCCTTTTTGGAGGAATAGAATATTTTCTATCTCATCACTTTTTTTATTTACTTTTTGTTATTATTATACACTTAGTCTAATTAAAAATTAATTAGATATGAAATATTATAAATTTAGTTCACTAAAGAATATATGTGATCACTTAATTTTATGTTTTTAATAGATTTAAAGTAATATGATATCAACATTTTTCAAATATACAAAATTCTCTCTCTAATGTCAAAAATTTCCCATGGGTGTAATATGCTATCTTTTCATTGTTTCTTCTTAACTATTTTTAACACTTTAAAGATACAGACATTTGCATTGTCAAGTTAAACTTTAATAGGTATAAATGGTAGTTTATACCTATTGATAATATTTTGTATGAAATTCAGATTCTAACCTTATATTATTGGTTTTGTGGTGAAATTGAATCATTAGTTTATTATTTAGCTCAGTTAGACATTTTTTTCTTCATAATTTTTTTTGTCTCTTAGTTTTTTATTCCCTTACTTTTGTTCTTCAAATTAGTTATGTTTAACAAAACATATCATATCCTTTTAAATAGATTATATATAATTGTAGAGTTGTCAAAATGGGTTATAACTAAGGATGTCAAAAAAATTCGTACCCGCGGATATCCGTGGATAAAACCCGCAATAGGTAAGAAATTGATATTGTAAATGGATACCTGCGGGTAACGGGTACAGGTATTTTTACCCGCATGTTAACGGGGCGGGTACGAATATTATAGTATTTGTACCCGTGGATACCCGTACCCGCTATACTCTAATTTAAAATATAAAAAAAAACATGCTTAAAATATTAACATATTGATTTTGAATGAGTTATTTTTTTATCAATTAGTTTTTTTAAAAAAAAAATCATTTTTTTGTAAATTGTCATTCAATACTATTTAAATAAGTTATTTGGACTTTGTTTAAAATTTATGAATGTTATGTATGATATTTTATTTGAATTTATGATTCAAATGTGTTGTTAAATATTTGTTTTTATTTTTTTTGTAAATACTCATGGGTATCCGTGGATATCCGTGGATATTAAAAAATTATGCGGGTACCCGCATAATGGATACCCGACGGATATGGGTACGGGTACAAGGCATATATTTCTACAGTGGGTAGGATACGAGGGAGCTACTACCCGTACCCTACTCGCCCCATTGACATCCCTAGTTATAACCTGCGAGCCAACCTGACCCACCACAGGTTCGGGCCAAGTTGGGTTGAAAAAAAATTACAAATTTTGGTACGGGCCAAAAATGGACCCTACCCACTAAGAACCTAGCTCACTGACCCACCCATAAATTTTAAATAAATATTAAATTATATAAAAAACGAAAACCCTAATTGTTATTCTCTTTCTACTTCTCGTTTCCTCTTCTTGATGACTGCCTCTACATGCTTCTCTTTTCGTTTCTCTCCTCTTCATAGACTCCTTTTTGCTGCTCTATTCGAAGGTGATGGTGATATAGTTCTTATTCAAACACCCTAACTTCATCTTTCATGACTCTATCTCTCATCTCAACCTCATTTTCTATTTTTCTTTCTCCCTCATTACAATCTCATCTTTCTTGCATCTTAAATTTATTTGGAGTTAAATTTTTCATTACCATATTGTAATTGTACTGTTATGAAAAGGAAATAATATAAGACACAACAAATGGTGAACAAGCCTGCACATGCTAATATTTATGTCGAAAAAGTTTGTGACAATGAAGGACTCAACCACTGGATGTGAAACAATTAATTAATTAATGTTGAAACTTATATTATTGGGTGATAAAGAGAACCAAACAATCAGATGCAGATTCTTAAATTCTACTATTTGTATATTTAAAACTTGGAAATTGTTAAATTCATTAACACGTCCACGAGGGTAACTCCACTGCAACTTTATTTTTCTTTCATGTCATAGCAGGCTCATGAGTTCATGCATTGTGCTACAAGAGCGTAGATTTTATTTTATTAATATATGCTAAGATTTCTTCTAATATTTTATGGATTTTATTGTATTGAAATTTATGTAAATTTTAATCAGAATTATAATTAGGGTATTTTAGGATTGAAAAAAATTATATTTTTTTAATTAAGTGATCCAACCCGTTTAACTCCCCAACCCGTGGTGGGTCGGGCCGGGTTCGAATTTTTTTGGCTCGTTAATAAGTGAGATGGGTTGGGTTGACGTACTAAGTGATCAACCCGTGGTGGGTCGAATGACCCATTTTGACAGCTCTATATAATTGTATATTTGTAATTTAAATTTTTTTGCACCATCTTATATGTTTTCCTTCTATAATCACTTAATGATATTATGCTAATTGATTGATTACACATGTTTAATTTGATAGATGAATAAATATTAGATCAAGTGCCTTGTAATACACCAGAGTATTTAGTGGCACTAAATAAATTTTTAGATTTTTCCTTTCAACACGAAGCAAGTGCTAGCACGATAATATGCTCATGTAGTAAATGTGGCTTTACGAAATGGAAAACTCGAGAAGTAGTGTATGACCACTTGCTTCTTAAACCCTTGCTTGAAAGTTACACATTTTAGTGTCATCATGAGGAGACAATATCAGGGGAGCTTATATTGATAAATGGAGATAGAATGACAAATATAGAAAATGAAAATCCAATGCAAATAATGATAAATGATACATTTGGATTCTCTTACATGTGTACCAATGAATAGTCACATGCACAATTATTTGAACGTAATGACAAGGTTAAAAAAAATTGTTTGATTTACTTAAAGATGGGAAACAACCACTCTATAATGGATGTACCAAGTATTCAAAATTATCTTTCTTTGTGAAATTATATTACATTAAAGTTTTGTGTCGAATTAGCAACAAAGCAATGAATATGATCATTGACTTGTTGCATGATTCCTTTAAACATGCAAGCATCCCTTCATCTAATTACGAAGCAAAGAAGCTTCTCAACAAGCTTGGTCTTCATTATAATAAAACACATGTATGTCTTAATGATTATATGTTATATTGGGGAGAGAATGGAGGTCAAAAGGAATGCAAAAAGATGCAAGAGATCTGGGATGAAAGCAAAATGGTCATGGAACTGCTAGTGAACACAATTTGATAAATAAAAACAAGAACAACAAAAACGTTTCCAACAAAAGTTTTACACTACTTTCCATTGATCTCGTGATTGAAAATGATGTTTACGTATTCAAAGACAACTAAGAGTATGAGTTGACATGTTCAGAACAATAACAATGATTGGTTGATAAGACATCCTAGAGATTCAAAGGCTTGGAATACTTTTGATATAAAATATCCCGATTTTCATTTAAATCCTTGAAATGTATGACTGGCTTCAGTAAGTGATGGTTTTAATCCTTTTGGATCTTTGAGCAATAATTATAGTGTTTGGCCATTAGTTATCACTCCATACAACACTCCCTCATGGATATGTATGAAGGAAACAAACTTTATTCTCTCAGGCATAATTTCGCGAAAGTGAATGTCAGGTAACGAAATTGACATCTACATGCAGGCCTTTGTAGCAAAGTTGAAAAAGTTATGAGAAAAAGGTGTTTAAACATACGATGCTTCAAAGAATAAAGTGTTCATGATGTGAGCATGTCTATTATGGACCATTAGTGACTTTCTTAATCTTGGAATGCTTTTAGGATGGAATATTTATATTGGTCTAGTTGTCCATCTTGTAATATTTGTGCAAATCCACTTCTTCTTCCATTTAGCAGTAAATGGTGTTTTATGGGTCATTGACGATTTTTGTCTAGATGGCATAAATTTCGATTGAACCAAGTCCAATTTAATGGAAACATTAAGGATAGGAACCCACCAAACCAATTATTTGGCTTGTAAATTTTGGAGCAAGTCAAGAATATAAACATTACATTTAGGAAGAAACCAAAATCATTAGCTAAACAAAAGATAAATTGTAAAGAAAAACACCACTACATATCAAACACAATAATGGAAGAAGAAAAGAACATTCTTACAACTTCCATATTGGGAATTTAATTTGTTGGGACACAATTTGGATATGATGTATATTGAAAAGAATGTAAGTGGCAACATAATTTTTACGTTGATAAATGATAAAGACTTGAAAGGACTTGTAAGCAATGGGTATAAGAAGAGAACTTTGGCCACCAAATGATGGAAAAAAAGTTTCATGCAACTTTGTTTATACTAGAAAAGGAAAAGCTAGACATTTTGTTATTCACCTTGAAAAATGTTAGGGTGCTAGCTCGATATTCAAGCAACATTTCTAGATATTAATCAAAGAAAAATTTCTTGGTTAAAAAGTAATGATTGTCACATTCTAATGGAGCAATTATTGCCCTTGTTAGTTAGAAATGTGTTGCCTATCCAAGTTGCAACTATTTTTATTGATTTGTGCAAATTTTTTAAGTTACTATGTACTAAAGTGCTAAGCCATGATGAAGTAGACAAGCTTAAAGAACAAATTTTTCTTATAATGTGTATTGTTTCCTCCATCATTCTTCACGATTATGGTTCATCTTATGGTGCATCTAGTTGATGAAGCAAAATTTGGAGGAATAGTATATTATATATAGATGTATCCGGTAGAAAGGTATGGCCACTACCAAAATATGAGTAGAGGTAATTTGTATAATCATAATCATATGAGAGCCGATGGGACATACATAAATGAAGAGACTCAAATTGTTTGTGTCGGTAATTACTTATTTGTATGTTTTGTTCATTTTGTTTTTAAGTTATATTTATATCATGTAACTTAAATTATACAGGAGAAGATTGTTGAGATAGAGAATCAAGGAACTACTTCTATGGAATTCTTATCTAATGATTCCCTTGGTCAAGTGTTTAGAAAAGAACATTCAGATCGAGTACGAGGTTTGGGAGACAAAGTTTATCCATCCTAAGTTTTTGGACCATCACAAACCCACGATTTGGTGGCATTCCTACTTATGCTAATTTAGGTGAGCAAATATGTGTTTAAGAACTTCAAATTGAAGTTCAAGAGTTGAAAAGTAAAATAGAGACAAAGAATGGGAATATGAAAACAACGGCTACATTACTTGTACAACTCCTACAAAATTCATCAATGTCAATTCTTCATGAAGAACTTGATGTTGTAGTAAGTTTCTCCAATCATATATCATAATTAGTTATAAAACTTCAATCTATTCATAGAAATAACAAATTATTCTTGTACTTTTATTATTTCTGCAACAAGAAAGCTCAAGTGATCATCATTCATCATCAAATGTTAGAGCTAGTCAATCTTAGAAATACTTTAAAGCTCTTACTATATTAGTATTTGTACATTTGATGTTTTAACTAGATTGTGATTTAGACCTTATGATGTTTTAGAATGTTTTGAAAAGAAGATCAAGAAGTAGGATTCAGGATCTTATGCTTAGTAGAAGGACTGAAGATAAAATGTTGACTTATGATGATGATACACTGGCTAAGTTGTTATGTCCTTTCTGATGATTATACTTTGTTGTCATCATTTTTTGATAATAGTTTATATTTTCCATGTAGTGTAGCTTTTTCATGATTTTGATGAGATATTCAAACAAAGATAGAGAGTAAGGAAGTGATATGGTGAGAATTTGTATCACTATTATGGGATTATAATGGTGAGAATGGTCACAAAAAACTAGTAGCTTATAGAATCCCCTTCCAAACAAAGAGAGAATTTGTACACAAAATAAGGTTAGGACTAATAGTTTTTAAGTGGTATCACTTTGGAGATATTTAAATGTATGATAAAGTGTTGTATTATTTTGAAATATTGCTCTTTCTAATATTATAACATTTGATGTGGAGACCTCAACCATAAATATCATACCCAAAATATGATCTACATATTGAGGGTGTTCATGTAGTTGTTTACAGTTTTAGCATGACAATAGGAACGTTGCACGTGCATTAAAAGCATATGACATGAAAATTAATCAATGAAAAAATAATTTTGTGAGGAAAAGGAATGCATGAAACAATGTTTATTTTCATATAATTTTATAGGGGTGCGTAAATTGCAGTGCTTTTAATTACAAGAGACAAATTACCAACCCATGATAAATGTTAATGATGACAAAATTAAATGAATGTTATTGTGAAAGACCACTAGGAACTGAATGGATGACCCAAGTTTCCATAGACCATTGCTCTTATTTAACATTTTGAAAAGTTATACTTTTTGACATATTTTTTCATTTTACATAAATTTTTTTTCTTTATTTCTAGTTGTATTTTGGTTATGTTTTCTGCATTTATTTTTTATTTTAGAAAAGTTATGATTTAGTGGCAGTTAGAATTGTCACTAAATATTGAAAAGATTTTTTAAGGGTGTTTTTAATCTTTGAACTTACATATGAAATTGGAATTCTTCCATCTCTCAACTTTGATACATTTTGATTCTCAAACTTTAAAAATAAATGAATATAGTCATTCTAACATAATGATGTTTATTTTTTTGGGCTTGTTAAACAATTTTCAAACTGACATTTGAGATTGAATGTATCAAAATGGTGCAAACAATTCAAAAGTCATCCTAAAACATATTTGACACAAATTTGTTTTAATGCGATCGTGTTAAGAGGACTATGTCTATTTATTTTTAAAGTTTAAAAATTAAGATGTATCAAAGTTTGAAACATAAATGATATCTAATTTCACATCAAAATTTTAGGACTAAAAAATATTTAACTTAAATTATGATTTTGTTGACTGACCATCACTAAATATGATTTTTTTTTCAAAAGAATTAGTTATATTGACAATTATAACCATCATTAAACATTGGATGATAATTTTTAAAATTAATTTAAAGGCGGCAACTGTCTCTAATATTTTAACGACAATTATTCTAATATTTATATTAAATCGATGTTATTACGCTTTTATGACGCTAAACTCTATATTGATTAAATAACTAACGAAAATAAAGTAAATGGTGGTTACAACCGCTGCTGAAAAATATATCTAGTCAAATTAAAGAATTAAAATTTTAATGATGAAGAACGAAAGAGAAAATTAGAAAGAAATTTTTTATAATAACTAATAAATTATGTTATTATTATTATTTCTCTTGCTATGTTGTGTTCGTACGGAGAGAATAACACCATTCCACAAATCATTTATTTAGGTTTAATCAAACTTAATTATTAGTTTTTTATATTATTCTTTATAAATTGCAAGTCTTTGTAAGAAAGAAATGGTGAGCCCAGGATCTAATTATTAGTGAAAATATATTGGTTTGCTCTTCCTTCATCCCCGTAATTTCTATTGGTACCCCCACAATTTTAAAATAATTATTTTACTGTCTATAAAAGTGACTGGTGGAATAAATTTTCTACAAATTTCAAAACATGCCGGATTTTAGGAATAAAGCTTTTGTAATATACTTTTTTGAAAACACATTAAATGTATTCTAGAATGAATTTTCCCAAAAAAAAAAAATCTAATATGAACATTTTGAAACATATATGACACTAAGGTTTTTGAAACAATTAACATAAGAGATGAATTTTGGAACAACCTTTTAAAAAATATATTTATTCTTTTATATATATATATATATATACATATATATATATATATATACATATATATATATATATATACATATATATATAAAGGATTCTTTTTCTTTGTTTACATTTGCTTCTCATTTTACTTTTTAAATATATATTTTTAAAATAAATTAATTATTTTATCAATTTTTTACCCTTTTTCTTAATTTAATTATCTTTTTTATTTGACCATTTTTTTGTGCAAAATAAATAAAAATTATTTACAATAAAATTATTACAATTTTTATATTTAATTTAATAATTATATAATTAGTTTTTATTATCATAGAATAAATTACATATGTTTTCACTGTTAATACGTTTTGTACAAACTTCTCTTCTTCGTAGTGCAAACAGTGATAGAAAATGAAACTGTAGTTGAAATTGGTGACTGGGACGACTAGTCATCTTGTATTGGTTCGATCTGATTAGTCTATTAATTTATGAGTCAATATGTTTCTCATTCGTTGGTCCAGTTTAATTTTGATTTATTATTTTTTTAAATTACAATAAATATAATTAAAAGAATTAATTTCTTTTATATTAATTTTGTTAAAAATGTAAATATGTTATACTATTATAATTTAAATTATTCATACTTACAAATTAAATTCTAATTATTAATATATTAGAGTAATTTAATATATAAATATAATAATTATTTTAATTTATTTAATTAAAAATATTAATTAATTAATTAAAAATTAAAAAAATATTTATATGATTAAATATGTTTTAAATATTTATTTATAAATTTAAAAAAAGAAATAGAAAAAAAGGTTTTGGAACATCCTGCCAACTAGTTTTTTTATGGGACATATTGCAATTTATGATCCATATCTTTTGATGGACCAACCTGTTTTTTACGAGCCAAAGATAGGAAATGGGTCATACAAGACGAACTAACTCGTTTTACAACCGTAGCGGTGATGTAGTGAGTAGCAAAGAGAATATTTTAGTTTTTTCACATTGAACAAAGGGTATTGGTAGTAATCATTGGTGCGAGAAAAAAAAAAGGACAATTTTTTTTACAATTATTTTCTTTAAAATATGAGAATTACTTATTCATTCTATCATTTTCTTCGTACACTCCATCACTTCTCATATTACTTTCGAAATTTATTTTTTAAACACAATAAGCAATTTTAGATTTTTTTTTTCAGAAATCAATCACCCCTCCTTTTACAGAAAATATTTTTCAAAATATTTTGATGGAGTGGGAGTAAAGATATCAAAATGGATTCCAACTCGTGATCCAACTTCATTTTTTCAAGAGTTGATTAAACTGAACCTGACTCATTTAACTCACGGGTTAAATGGGTTCAAATTGGGTCGGAAGTGGGTTAACCAGCAACCCACCACCACCAACACTATAATTTTTTTTATAATTTTAATTTTTTCATTATAATTATTTATCATAGAGTTGTCAAAATGGGTAATCTGACCCGACCCAGCTCGACCCCACCACGAGTTGATCACTTAGTTAGCCAACCCAACCCGACTCACTTATTAGTGAGTCAACAAAATTTGAACCAGGCCCGACCCATCACGGGTTTGTGGTTAAAACGGGTTGGCTCACGGGTTCACTTAATTAAAAAAATACATTTTTTTATTTTTTCAGTCAAAACTAAATTATAATTCTAATTAAAGTCTAAACAAATTTTAATACAATCCAAATACAAACCAAAATCACAAAAATACAAATTATCTATGTGTTGATTAAAAAAAACAACCTAACATGACCCAAATGCAAAGTCCAACTTAATGAAAAACACTTGTGTGACCCTTTATTTGCACCAACCAGGCTCACCACGGGTTCAACCCGGGTGAGCCAGGTCAAAAATCAACTCGTATTGAAATTTGTAAAGTTTGAGGAGGATCCTTGATTCTCCTTCTTATTGCTCTTGAATTGAATTCATCCTTTGGCCTTCATGGACTTTGTGAACTTCTTTATCATGAGACTAAGGTTCTCATCACCATTAGAATCTTTCTTCTTCTTTTTGCTTCTTGCCTTTGACAACTTCAGTTTTGAATGCAATATTCTTCTTTCTTCCTTGATCTTCTTCATCATTCAATATGCCCAGTTCAAGCTCGTGCTCCCTCAGTTTTACAAAGAGAGCCGCCATGGTCATTATTGCAAAATTTTGTGACTCCGTGATGGTCATCACCTTTGGCTGCCAAGTCCTATTCAAAGATTTAAGAATTTTTATGTTAAGTTCATCAATATCAAAGGTTTTACCTAGCCCACTCAGATGGTTGACGATGTGTGTGAACCGCTTTTGCACATCGTAGATGGTTTTTCCAAGCTTCATGTGAAACATTTCATATTCTTGAATCAAAGAGTTCTTTCTAGCCCGTTTGACATCATCAGTTCCTTCGTGAGTCACTCGAAGGATTTCCCACATCTCGCGTGCACTGGTGCAAACAGAAATTCTATAGAACTCATCAAGAGTTAGAGCAGATGATATGATGTTTCTAGCTTTAACATCATATTGAGCTCGCCTATTTTCATCACCAGTCCATTGTGCAAAAGACTTTAGTTCATGCACTTCATTAATGATGTTAACAGGAACAAATGGTCTCTTCAAAACAGCATCCCAAGTACCCTTATCAACTGATTCCAAAAATATTTGCATTCTAACTTTCCAGAATGGGTAATTTTACTTGTAAAAAGTGGAGGTATATTGATAGACGTTGTAAGACCCGAGGAAATTGAATAACTAGATAAATAATTATTTAATAAATACGGATAGTATGAGCCTTTATGACATTTAATGTAGATTGTTATGATGTGGAAAAATACTAGCTCAAGTGGTTGAGAGTACTTAAATGTGTGAGAGAACTTAGGTTTAAGTCCTATGTGTGTCAAATTGTATGTTATTTTAATAATTGCATCATTTTTAATGTTATGTTGAATGTGAGTAGTGATAATGTAATCCTAAAATTATAGGAATTATCACGAAACATGATTGGTTGAGTTAGTTGTGCACTTGCTTTGTGATTGAATGGTTGTGGGTTCAAACCTTGCTAAGAATGAAACTATACTCTCTTTTTTGCCAAATTTTATTTTAACTTGAATATGAAAGGGTGGAGAAAACTCTAACTGCTAAGGGAGAAAACCTAGTGGGTTGGGGGACAACCAAATAATGGTTCTTGATTAACCACTAACCTAAAACTTAATGGCATTTTCGATTTTGGGGTTAATCATTCTTAATTAGGGTAGTAATTGAGAGAGAAAAGGATTTTGGAGGAAAAAGAATGGTTGCTTATTGTGTGAGTGATTGGGCAGAGATATTTTACAAAAGAGTGCATGTTGGTAGCAAAAAGAGTGAGGGAGGAATCCATTGTTAAGGTGGAAGCAAAGACTAAGAGAGTTTTGGCTAAGGACACACACCAAATTTGAATTTGAGCAAGGAATCTGGGTAAGGGGAACTGTTTGTATATGTTTATGGTTCGTGTTTAATGTATTGTGATTTGCAATGATCAAACTACATGAACACCCCTCCTTTTCACACTGCTTTTTGAGGTCTTTGGGTTTCCGCCCAGAAACCGCCTGACGGTGATGATGGTGCCGCCAGGCGACGCATCAGCTCTAACCTAGATTATGGGTTTTGTCACGAATTGCCTAGCGGTGAGATGGAATCCTCCAGGCGATGTATTATATATGTTGTTGTTTCGCTGTGTTTTTGTGATTATCCTTGGATCTTTTAGTTTGACTTTTATGTCTGCTATTGTGTTATACTATGATATTCTTAGTATTGGGTGCTTGTGGTTATCAATGGAGATGTACACTTGGAGAGTTTATGTTAGAATTAATAATTCATTTAAATTGATGGATTAGTGGCTTATCGATACGTGATTGTGCGCATATGATACCAATTGGTGCATAAGTAATAAACATTGGATGGAAAGCGTGTGTATTCCAGTATTGATATAACGAAACTATGAGAAGTAGAACATGATTCTAACGGGTGCAGAAAACCTAGGTTTTTACCTAGGAACTGACATGCCGCTTGGCGATATCTTATTAGCCGCCAGGCGATAATGGAGGACAAGCATTGTTCTGGAAAATTGGCTTTCTGACTGTAAGAGAGGATGCTAGGGAATTGAGTTGAGAGCAAATTCATTGTGATTAGATGAAAAAAATAAAGAAAACATGGGCGGGTTAGTGATGATATAGGCAATGCATAGATTGCGTAGGTGTACTTGGGATGAAGGGATGCCAATAAATAAGTGATGAAGTTCAGGTATGGATCAACAATCCTACGTGAGTGAACAGAGAGGAAGAGACTAACTGAATTGAAATGGTGGAATTCTGTGGTTATGGAGTTGGAATTCAATGAAAAATTAATGGAATGATATATTAAATTTGGTTAAGTCTAATAATTGAAAATGTGTGGAATATAGTGGTGGAAGAGATAAGGATTTAATTTGGTATGAGTCTCATACTACCTAGGATTATGGTTGATTTATAACCCTTAGTTAAAGTATGTTCACTGGATGGATGACGAGGGCGATTTGTGGAAATATTAATTGGCTATTATATGGAAATTCTGGAGTTGTATTAGGCATATGTGGTGGCAAGACGATGTTAACAATTGCTAGAAGAGGGAATAAGGGAGTGCAGGTCATATTCATAAGGTTAACTAAGGCATGATGTAGGTTGGAGTAACTAATGAGTAATTTAGTCAACAAGGAGTTATGTAATCAAGTTAAGGTACGATATTACATGTGAGAAGGCCAAGTACCTGGAATTAGACAAATTATTTGAAGGGAAGGGTGTAGGTTGAAGGTATTGCAGAGTGGAATGGGTCCGATTTGGTGTCAAAACCAACAGGGACGAGTTATTGGTATGGCGTCTGGCGGCAGGGTGTGGTCCGCCAGGCGACAGACTCTAAAACAATGGGTCTATTTAGGGCTTGGCGCCTGGCGACGGGAAGGTCCCGTCAGGTGGTCTGCACAGGTTTCACCTGGCAGCGCTTAGGCTACACCAGGCGATAATGATGCGGTTAGTGGCTTGCATGTGATGCTTTTACGCAGTTATGTGATACTTGGATCAAGGGATGTTGTGCCATGAGCAGGTAGGTTCAAGGATGCTAGTGAACACGTGATGATATGAGCGGGGAGGTTCATATCCTGTTACTCTCGTGTAGGGATACGAGCGAGGTAGGTTCGTATGTTTCGTGCTCACACTTGAGAGATGTTGTGTGCGGGGAGGTACGTAGCTGGTGGATCACGTGTGTTGGACTACGGGCAGGCAGGTCCATAGAGTAGGACTATGAGCGGGAAGGTCCGTAGAGCAGGACTACGAGCGGGGAGGTTCGAAGAGGCAGGACCACGAGCGAGCAGGTTCGTGTGAGCATCATAAATCCTGAATCCAAGACTAACTATTTATGTGTTGTGAAGGTTGAAAAGTCTTGGGGATTAAGGTCTTGGCCAAGAACTAACTAGGATGAATCAAATGGGTGTATTGCTTTTATGTTGTTAAATTACATGTTATTTTTATTTATTAGCTCACCCTTTTTGTTTGTGATTGGCGATGATTGTGTGACTTGTCATACGGGAGCAGATCATATTCCAAGTGACGTTGTGGATGCATAAACGACGGAGAGAGGACTAGCTTTTGACTTGAGCTAGGGATTTTGTTATGTTTTCATTTACTTTATCGGATTTTGAAATTTGTAATAAGATTATTATTTAGTTATGTTTAAATTATGGAGCGTTGAAAAATAATTTGAATTTTCCCGCGTTTTGGGAATTATAAAATTGCGATGTTTGAATTTTAATTTTTTATTTATTTATTTATTTATTTTAATTAAGTAATTTCAAGTAGGGACGTTACAGAAAGACCTTGGGGTTTAAGGTTTTGGCCAAGAAATTAATTAGAATAAAACAATTGGGTGTATTGTTAATTTTATTCAATTAACTGAATGTTTATTTTTGAGCTCACCCTTTTTGTTTGTGTTTGGCGATGATCGTGTGATTTATCATACGAGAGCAGATGATATTACAGGTGATGATGTTGATGCATAGGCGACGGAGAAAGGGCTAGCTTGGGGACTTAAGCCAGGGATTTTATTATGCTTTTCACCATTTTTTCGGATTTTGGAATTTTGTAATACGATTATTACTTTAGTTTTAATTAAATTTTTGGCGCCTGAAAATATTTCAAATTTTCCCGTGTTTGGAAATAATAAAATTATATCGATTAATTTTCTATTATATTTATTTATTTAATTAAGTAATTTCTAGTAGGGACGTTACACTATGCATCAATGCAAATTAATATAGCATTATTACCTCTCCTATGCAATAAGTTAATTTATATTGACACACATGCATTCCCCAATAAACCAATTCTCAACATGTGACTAACCCAAAAGAACATTCAAATTCATAGAGACTTACAACATAACCCAATCATGCTTCATTAGAAGTAACTTGAAATTATGAAGAGCTTATTCATGTATTTTAAAGACTTCAAAACCAGCAATAATGAGTAACATATATCTCTAGTTATTGACCTCCAAATTAAATCTCCACCGTTCAAAGTGAAGAACAACATGTTATGGACCACTTGTCAAAATTTCACCTAAATCAGATTGTTAACGAATTGGGAAACGCAATTTTACGAAAACTGTGCAGATAAAAAAATCTATGGTGCCTAGCGCCTAGAAATCAAGAGTCTGGCGCCTAGCGGTTCTTGTTGCGTGAAAAGTACGAAAAACAGCACTTTTTTCATGAAAAGAACACCAACACACATCGCCTGGCGGCAGCTCTTCACTGCCAGGCGGTTTCTGGAAAATTTCCAGAAACTTATTTGACTCAAGAGGGTTCTCCTCGAGGTCTACGATTTCATCAAAACAACATGCATGGATTCTTCAACATTCAAAGTTCTTCCATGAAAAACTCTATATGCTTTACTAGTAAGAGAATATCCTAGAAATATTTCCTCATCAACTTTAGAATCAAATTTTCCTAAATTTTCTTTTCCATTATTTAAAATAAAACATGTGCATCCAAAAATTTTAAGATGAGCACCATTTGGCTTTCTTCCTTTAAATAATTCATAAGGAGTAATTTTTAAAATAGGCCTAATAAGCATTCTATTTAAAACATAACATGTAGTACTTACAACATCAACCCAAAAATACTTAGGAACATTATATTCATTTAGCATTGTTCTAACTAGTTCCTCCAAGGACCTATTTTTCCTCTCTACAACTCTATTTTGTTGAGGTGTCCTATGTAAGACCCTAAAAAAATTAGACTACGGAAACACATGGAAAAAAATTAATGGCTTGATTAATATTGTTGATTTATTTAATTTAATTAGGTTATTAGATTGTGAAATATGAAATAATTAATATTTGAGTGATTTATAATAAATTTTAATATCATATACATAATGTTGCGAATATGTGTTTATAAAGTTGTAGTGCGCAAGTTATCATTGAGATGCACATAGCGTAATGGTTTGTCTGTGTGGTAGTAGTGTGAAGGTGCTTGAGTTTGAACCCTCTGTAGCCTATTGTACCGTGCAATAATTATTTTATTTTCTCTCTTCTCTTTTGGTGGGGCCCACGAGAAATTTGTTTAGTTTTATCTCACCTCATTCACGTGTAGTATTTTTTCTCTAAAGGGTGCATGCTACAGTTTTTATTTTGTGGGTCTTTACATATCCTTATTGCCATTCATGCACAAAAATCTGATTCTTTTATTTCTCCTAAAAAAAATCGTTGCAGCATTTACATTCTGTTTTTATTTTCAAATTTTTGATGCTATGAGAAAATAATAAAAAGGGGGAGATTTTTAATTTATAGAATCTTAACCAAATATTAAAAACCCAAAACGGGAAGGTATTAGTATTAAGTGAAGGCTAGGGTTTTTGATAAAAAAACCACTCTAGGTTATAAGTTTTAGGAGGTAGAGAGAAAGGGGAGTGAACGATAGAGAAACGTGAAGCATACAAAGAGACGTGAAAGAGTCGTTGGTGCAACGATATTAGAAGAATTAACCAAGTAGGGGAAGCCAACCTTGTTTTCTTCTCTTTTTTTTCCTGTAGTTTGTTTGATGGATGAAGTTGGAAAAGCATACATGTGTAGGGAAAGCCAACCTTTTGTGTCTTTATTTAGACCTTGATCTCCTTTTCTTTATTGTTTGGTTGATTTGATGAATGATGCTTGCATGTGATGAGTGTGGTTGTGTCGTTTGTTGTTGAATCATGTTCTCACCAATGATACTTGTTTGCTATGAGTGTGGGTGTTGTAAAAGTCCATGGTTTCCATAGTTTTTGTGTTTCGAATGTGGTGCAGCGATGATGGTTTCTAATGGTGTTGTTGGGTGTTGTTTTGACGTGAAACTTTGAGAGAAGTGGATGATATATTCGTGGGTGCATGAATAACATGTTGATGTTGTTTCTGAGGGGGTTCGTTTGATGTATGAGGGTTGCTCTCTTTTTGCTCTTTCTCTAGGCTTTGCATAGCTAGTGCAGGGATGTGTTTTGTGGTTGGATTTCTATGACTTGGTTGGTCTTCACCTTTTTTAGACGTGGACAGTGGTCTATCATAATTCTTCCTTGAATTGCCATAGAGCGTGTAAGATAGATTTATTTAATTGCTTGATCGCAACATTGTCGCTATTATTGAACCACTCCTTGCATGGGTTAGTTTGCCGTAAATAGATGTGTGTTAAGACAATTAAGGTTTTGATGGGCAATAGAAAGGGTTACGTAACCTCTGCATTCATTCCATTTACTTCTAAAAGTTTTTATTTAAAATAGAGTATTGCATGATAATAAAAAAAAGGGTGAACCATAGTCTTCCATGGAATCCATAGGATTTTGTTTCCTATTTTATGGTGCAGACCCTTTCTTCATTTGCACACCACATTGCTTTTCTCTTTCTTCCTTAGCTTTTCTCTTTCAAGTAAATGTGGGTGCAGACCACCACACGTAAATGTGGGATTAAGGGGTTATTCTCTTTCCTCCTTTTCTTGTCTCTTGCACGTAAATGTGGGTGGCTTCTAGTGCTATCAAAATTTAGCATGTTGGTTGGGAGTCCAAATTCTCTACTGCTTTTTTTGGCGTTGTCCTCTGTTGAGCATTAAAAATACATTGTGTTGGTATTTTAAATATGTTTTTAATATATTTTAAAACGTCAAAATTAATGGTAATTAGTGTATTATGAAAGCACAGTAGAGGAACAATACAAAAAAATCCAGCAGAAAATCCAAATTCGTTGGTTGGTGCATGGATGGGGTCCACGTGCAAAGTTTTGCTCTCTTTTAAGTTGTTGGTTGCATTGAATTGTCATGGGATTGCTTTTCTCTTTCTTCCTTTTTCTATTCTCTTTCACGTATGCATGATCACATATAAATTACATTCACTTTCTCTTCTTTTCACTTTGCTTGCGTCGTGGCTTTGTGCAACCATGTATCTTTAGTGGTTTGGGTCTTGCTTGCATTAGTTTTGTTTTTTCTCTCTATCTCTCTCAATTATCATGTATGATTGTAAGTTGGATGGGTCCTCATGCAATTTTTTTTCTTTAGGTGGCTTTAGTGCAGAGACTGAAAAAGGGTAGTGTAGGTCACTTTATCATTTTGTCTTTTATTACATGGAAAAATACATAGCATGCAGCCATGGTGCATTCATGTTATTTTCTCTTTCATCTAGTTGCCATATATGTGGGGTTGTTGGTGTTCTTGATTGGAATGATATAAGCTTTCATGGGTTGCATGGTTATGGAGTTTAAGTGGTAGTTTGAGGATAATTATTTGTATGTGATGTTATGGCTGTGTTTGAATGAATGTCATTCGTTGAGTTTGATGCTTAAATATATTGTTTGGTAAGTTGATGGGCTTTGATGGAACTTTATTTTCCATGCATGATGTGGTGGCGTGTATTTTGTTGGCAATATGTATTCTTCATGTGATGCATGTGGGGAGTATTTTGCCTTGTTTGAAGACTCTTGGTGAAATTAAGTGTTGTGTGAGGTTTTCCGTACCTAGGAACCTAGTGGTGACTCTTTCGCCTATGTGAAGCAGTGGAAATGGGTCCTCTTCGCCTGTGTGAAGCAATGGTAGAGGATTGGTTCGAGTGTTGTACTCTCTCGCCTATGTGAAGTAGTGGGGAGGGGGAAGATGTTTTCACCTTATTTTGGCTCGTTGCGAGTATATTGCCTGGTGTGTGATGCATCAACGTTTTTACTCATAATTCCTTGAGGAATAAGGGAGACAGTCTGGCTGCGATAGTGGGACACATTGAACCATCTGTTTCTAGGAAACTAGATGTTGTTGTGGGGTAAGAGGCCGCGAAAAACCAAAGCTTGATTATGATCACTATGTTTAAAAGATTTTATATCATTGTGATACTATGTTTGGTTTGGTATGATTGTTTGGATTTTGGGGTTTGTGTGTTCAAACCAAGGATTGATTGTGATCATAATGCTAAAGGGTTACTTGAATGAGATGTTGAGTATTAATTGCCATGTTTTATTTACCAATTTCTTTTATATATCATTGTTTATGGTTAGCTTACCCCTATTTGTTTGTTTGCGTGTTTGTTGTATGTGCGATGATCGTTATACGGGAGTAGATGATATTGCAGATAATCTTGGCATGGAGTAGATTGACGAGAGGCTGGGGTGGACTTGGGAGTTTTTTATAATTTATTTAGTTGTTTTAAATCAGATACTAAAAATTATGTAATTTTATTTTGTTCGTAATTGTTATTTGAATTTTTTTGACAACTTGATCTTTTGAATTATGTAATTTAAATCAAATTAAAAGATTTTTTATTAGTACATTTTCAATGATAATTCTTTTTCCGCTAAACGCGAAAATTTTCTAACTTTTCGTGACATCCCAAAATTTGGGTGTTACATCCTAGGTGCAGAGAAATTATGCAAAATTCCATTTTCATCACAAAAATTTTCAAATGACTCATTTTGAAATTCCTCACCATGATCACTTCTTAAAATCTTGTTTTTCAAATCTTTTTCATTTTGAACCAATTTTGCAAATTTTTTAAATGCTTTAAAGGCTTCACTTTTTAAAGTAAGAAAGAATGTCCAAGTAAACCTAAAGTAATCATCAACAGTAACAAGAGCATAATAATTTCCTCCATAACTTTTAATCCTAGAAAAACAAAATAAATCTGTATGCAAAAGTTCTTATGTCTTTGAAATAGATATAATATTTTTTGAATGAAAAGATTATTTTACTTGTTTTCCTTTTTGACAGGTAGCACATAATTCATCTTTTTCAAACTTTATTTTTGGTAAACCAATTACTAAATCCTTAGAAATCAATTTATTCAAGTGTTCCATGTGAATATGAACAACTCATTTATGCCATAACCAAGGATTTTCTTCTTTAGCAACTAGATATGTTATATTACTAGATGATGCATTATCAAGATCAATTAAATAGATATTGTTATGTCCCATACCTTTTAGAGCAATTTCCTTAGAATTCTTTTGGTGGTTAGTGCAATAATCACTTTCAAAGATGACTTTGAGACCTTTATCACATAGTTGACTAATACTAAGGAGATTGTGCTTCAGTCATTCTACAAGTAGCATATCCTTGATCTCCAAGGTATCCCCTCCACCAACTTCTCTAGTTCCAAGCATTTTCCCTTTGTTGTTATCTCCATATGTAACAAATCATTGATCTTTTGAGATTCTTGATCTTCCTCTTATCACTAGTCATGTGTCTTGAACATCCATTGTCAAGATACCACATTGATTTTTTGGATTTGGAAGTTAACTACAAAATAAGTAAAATAATTTCTTTAAGTCCTCATTAACTTTATTGGGTCCATGGGGTTAGAGAGACATACTAACTATCTAAACAATAGGCATCTAAGTATACTTCCCATTTGGAACATCATAATGTTTAACATTGCATTTATTTGATGTATGCCTCTTTTTCATGCAATAAAAACAAGTAGCTATACAAGTATTTATAGAGTAAGCAGTTCCTTTTCCTACCCACACTCTACGAGTTCTTTTAATTTTATTTTTAGGAACATACTTGTTTCTACTTAGATTCTTTTTCTTAAAAATTTGTTTTTCAAAAGATTTATTTTCTAAAGCATCTTCAAGTTGTTTTTCTAAAATCATTAAATCAAGCATATAGCTTTTGCAAGATGCACATTCAATTGTCTTAATTTCTCTATTTTCCAAAATTAAAATTTTATCTTTCAAGACCTTTTCTTCTTTATGAGATTTTTCAAGATTTCTCTGTAATTCTTTAAAATCACCTTTTAATTTTTTGTGAGAAATATCTAGTTTACTAGATTTAGCAAGCAATTCTTGAGAGGCATCATAGAGAGAATTATAATCATTTTCATTATCAAAGGAGCTTACCTCACTGTTAGAGAGATCATTATTGGCCATTAAGCAAAACTCTGCTTCTTCCTCATCATATTCACTGGACCTAGATGAACTTGAGGCATTATCTTCCCATGTTATGTATGTCTTTTTCTTAAAATATTTTTTGCCCTTTTTTTCATCACTCCTTTTTGAATTTGGGCAGTTTGCTTTTACATGACCAGTTTCTTCACATCCATAGCATTTAAAGTTTGAGGAGAACCCTTAACTCTCCTTCTTATTGCTCTTGAATTGATTTCTGCCTTTGACCTTCATGAACTTTGTGAACTTCTTTATCATGAGACTAAGGTTCTCATCATCATCAGAATCTTCTTATTCTTTTTGCTTATTGCCTTTGACAACTTCAATTTTGAATGCAATATTCTTCTTCCTTCCTTGATCTTCTTCATCATTCAATCTACCTAGTTCATGCTTGTGCTCCCTCAATTTTCCAAAGAGAGCCGCCATGGTCATTGTTGAAAGATTTTGTGACTCTGTGATGGTCGTTACCTTTGGCTACCAAGTCCTATTCAAAGATTTAATAATTTTTATGTTAAGTTCATCAGTATCAAAGGTTTTACCTAGCCCACTCAGATGGTTGACGATGTGTGTGAACCGCTTCTGCACATCGTAGATGGTTTCTCCTTGCTGCATGCGAAACATTTGATATTCTTGAATCAAAGAGTTCTTTCTAGCCTGTTTGACATCATCAGTTCCTTCGTGAGTCACTCGAAGGATTTCCACATCTCGCATGCACTGGTGCAAACAAATATTCTGTAGAACTCATCAAGAGTTAGAGCAGATAATATGATGTTTCTGGCTTTAACATCATATTGAGCTCGCCTATTTTCATCAACAGTCCATTGTGCAAAAGACTTTGGTTCCTGCACTTCATTAATAATGTTAACAGGAACAAATGGTCCATTCAAAATAGTATTCCAAATACTCCTATCAATTGATTCCAAAAATATTTGCATTCTAACTTTCTAAAATGGGTAATTTTCACCAGTAAAAAGTGGAGGTCTATTGATAGACACACTTGCACCTTTAGCAAAAGTTTGGTTTAACCCTACCATTTTCAAAAAATTTGAATAACTATCAAAGCAAACTCTGGTACCAATTGTTGGTATCACGCAACGAAATGACTAGATAGTGGTCAAAAGCCAAGAGGAGGGTGAATTGGATTTTTATAAAACTTAACAGATTTAAAAATTTTCTCAAAATTTTAATGATTAACTTAAAGTCACAGTTACTTTAAATGCAAATGCAGATAAATAAAGAGTTTAGGGAAGAAGATAAACACTGATATTTATACTGGTTCAAATCAAAAGACCTTACGTCCAAATAAGCCTATTACAATAAGAATTTTAAATATACAATGTATTGTCTTCAATATCTTCAAGTATTTTCTTCAATCTTTATCATCATTAAAATTTTTTTAATCAATCTTTTTTTTTTGTCAACAATGTTAATACTTTAATCTTTAACTACTATTTTTATAATAATAATTTGAGAACATTAAATGAATATTTTAATTTTAATATTATAAAAAATAAATTGAGTTAATTCACTTATAAAACAAAATATTATTTTTAAGTGAGCCAACTTATATGAACCATGCTGACCCACTTCAACATTCCTAGATGGAAGGTGAATTCTGTCGGGGTGCAGGAAGCTTTAGCCTAAACATATTCATGATAGTGGGCTGAGAGGCCGAATCAAGCCTGTCCAAACGGATGGGCCAGACCCATTAACACCACCGCCTTAATTTTTCATAGAACATTGTCCGTGTTTCCCACAAAAACCCTTGATCTATTTTTCTCCCTCTCTTCTTAGTAGATACACGTTAACGGCTTCTCATTTATCAGAATGACGTTCTGAAAACCACGTTTCACCGTTCACAACACTACCACCATTACCAGTGGCAACGGCGTTCTCTCGCAGCTTCAAATTAGTGTACCCTTTCACTCTTGAAAGATTTTCAAATCTCTTTTCTTCTTCAATTGCTTCTTAGGGTTTCACGCTTTCGCATTTGCTCCCGCAGGTTTTTCTAGGGTTTCGAAAATGGCGCACCTAGGTGGAGGTGCGGAAGCGCACGCGCGGTTCAAGCAGTACGAGTACCGTGCCAACTCCAGCCTGGTTCTCACCACCGACTCTAGGCCGCGCGACACGCATGAGCCCACCGGTGAGCCCGAGTCTCTCTGGGGGAAGATTGATCCCAAGAGCTTCGGCGACCGCGCCTACCGGGGCCGACCGGCGGAGCTCGACGAGAAGCTTGAAAAGGCGAAGAACAAGAAGAAGAAGAAGGACCGTGATGCCGCCGCCGATGCCGCCGTCTCCGTCCCCTCAAAGCGGCGCCGTGTTCAGCATGACAGTGTTCTCTCCGCCTCCGACGACGGCGTGTACCAGCCGAAGACGAAGGAGACGCGCGCAGCCTATGAGGCCATGCTAAGTGTCATCCAGCACCAGCTCGGCGGTCAGCCCCTCAGCATTGTCAGTGCTGCTGCAGATGAGATACTTGCTGTGCTTAAAAACGATACTCTTAAGAACACTGACAAGAAGAAAGATATAGAGAAGCTTTTGAATCCCATACCTAACCATGTTTTTGACCAGCTAGTTTCGATTGGGAAGTTGATTACTGACTTTCAAGAGGCTGCTGATGTTCCGAATGGGAATTCGGCTATGGATGGTGAGGAGGGGCTCGATGATGATGTTGGTGTTGCTGTTGAGTTTGAGGAGAATGAGGATGATGACGAGGAGAGTGATTTGGATATTGTGCAGGATGATGAGGAAGAGGAGGAGGATGGGGTGGAGCAGAATGGTTCTGGCGCTATGCAAATGGGGGGTGGGATTGATGACGAGGATATGGAAGATGGCAATGAAGGGATGAGTTTGAATGTGCAGGATATTGATGCGTATTGGCTTCAGAGGAAAATCTCTCTGGCTTTTGAGCAGCAGATTGATCCGCAGCAGTGCCAGAAGCTCGCGGAGGAGGTGCTCAAGATTCTGGCTGAGGGGGATGACAGGGAGGTGGAGAGCAAACTTTTGTTTCACCTCGAGTTTGATAAGTTCAGCCTCATTAAGTTTTTGCTTAGGAATAGGTTGAAGATTGTGTGGTGTACACGGTTGGCAAGGGCACAGGACCAGGAGGAGAGGGAGAGGATTGAGGAGGAGATGAAGGGAACTGAGTTGCAGCCCATTTTGGAGCAGTTGCACGCTACAAGGGCATCCGCAAAGGAGAGGCAGAAGAACTTGGAGAAGAGTATAAGGGAGGAGGCTAGGAGGTTGAAGGATGACACTGGTGGAGATGGGGATAAAGAGAGGGACAGGGGCAGGAGAGGGCTTGCTGATAGAGATGGAGAGAGTGGATGGTTGAAGGGACAGCGGCAGATGCTTGATCTTGATAACATTGCTTTTGCTCAAGGTGGTTTTTTCATGGCTAAGAAGAAGTGTGACCTGCCTGATGGGTCTTACAGGCATCTCAGTAAGGGATATGAAGAGATACACGTGCCTGCCTTGAAAGCTAAAGCGCTTGATCCAAATGAGAAGCTTGTGAAAATATCATCTATGCCTGATTGGGCACAACCGGCTTTTAAAGGGATGACACAGTTGAATAGAGTGCAGAGCAAAGTATATGAGACTGCGCTTTTTAAGCCCGATAATCTTCTGCTCTGTGCCCCAACTGGAGCTGGAAAAACTAATGTTGCAGTTCTCACTATACTTCAACAAATTGCACGGCATAGGAATCCTGAGGATGGCTCTATTGATCATAGTGCCTATAAAATTGTTTATGTTGCACCTATGAAAGCTCTTGTGGCTGAGGTAGTTGGGAATTTGTCCAATAGATTGCAGGAATATGATGTTAAAGTCAGGGAGCTCAGTGGAGACCAGTCACTAACCCGGCAACAGATAGAAGAGACTCAGATTATAGTGACAACCCCTGAAAAGTGGGATATTATCACCCGAAAGTCGGGAGACCGAACTTATACACAGCTTGTAAAACTTCTGATTATTGATGAGATTCATCTACTTCATGACAACAGAGGACCTGTTCTTGAAAGTATCGTTGCTAGAACAGTAAGGCAAATTGAAACCACAAAGGACTATATTCGTTTGGTGGGACTGTCTGCTACGCTCCCTAATTATGAAGATGTTGCACTGTTCTTGCGTGTTGATCTGAAGAAGGGTTTGTTTTATTTTGATAATAGTTACAGACCTGTTCCACTTTCGCAACAGTATGTTGGAATCACAGTGAAAAAGCCACTTCAGAGGTTCCAGTTGATGAATGATATCTGTTATGAGAAAGTTATGGCTGTGGCTGGGAAACATCAGGTGCTTATATTTGTACACTCTAGGAAAGAAACTGCCAAAACTGCTAGAGCCATCAGAGATGCTGCGCTGGCAAAGGACACTCTTGGTAGGTTCCTTAAAGAAGATAGTGCAAGCCGTGAGATTCTTCAAACTCATACTGATCTTGTGAAGAGCAATGATCTTAAAGATCTTCTGCCATATGGTTTTGCTATTCATCATGCTGGTATGACCAGGACAGATCGCCAGCTTGTTGAAGATCTTTTTGCCGATGGACATGTTCAAGTGTTGGTATCAACTGCGACCCTTGCGTGGGGTGTTAATCTACCGGCCCATACAGTGATTATTAAAGGAACACAGATTTATAATCCCGAAAAGGGGGCCTGGACTGAATTAAGTCCTCTTGATGTGATGCAGATGCTGGGTCGTGCTGGAAGGCCGCAGTATGATTCATACGGTGAGGGAATAATTGTTACTGGTCATAGTGAGTTGCAGTATTACCTCTCTCTTATGAACCAACAACTTCCTATTGAAAGTCAGTTTGTGTCCAAGCTGGCTGATCAGCTGAATGCAGAGATTGTTCTTGGTACTGTACAAAATGCTAGGGAAGCTTGTAATTGGATTGGATATACTTACTTGTATGTACGCATGCTGAGGAATCCTTCATTGTATGGTATAGCACCCGACGTCCTAACAAGGGATATAACATTGGAAGAGAGAAGGGCTGATTTGGTACGCAACTCAACACTCTAATATCTCATCTTACTATAGAATACAATTATCTGAGCTTAGGTTGATGTGATTGTAGTTATTTGCTTTATTATTAGGTGTATTTCTTTCCTGCTTTTTAGCGATCTTTATCTGTTGTGCTTCAGTTATGTTTGTGCTTATCATTGTCAATATTACTGTAGATTAGCATGACAAGGGAACCAAATCGACATTGGTTGTGAAAAATATTCATTCTAGTTAGCAATAGGTTCTTGGCCTCATAAATAGTTTTGCATTTCTTACTTCAAATCTTTTTCTGAATGAAAATATGATATTGTTAGGAACAAAGAATTTAAATAAGAAAGAAGAAAATGGTTTTTATTGAATAGGATGAAAAGAACAATGAATATGAGATTAAACTCTAGCCGAGTTTTCCCTTCATAAAGAGCCATTGCTCAATTTACAACGACAACAAATATTAGTCTGTCCTATTCTTCTACCTCTTGCCAACGAACTAACTCATTATCTAGCTATCTTAACTAAGTCCTTCTCTTTATACCCTAACAGATATTCATTGTTGAAGTTTTATGTTGTATATTGCCTGTTCATAATGTTGTATTTTTTTGGTGGATATTGATTAATCTATTTTTGTTGAAATCTTGCAGATCCATACTGCTGCAACCATCTTGGATAGAAATAATTTGGTGAAGTATGATAGGAAGAGTGGATATTTTCAGGTCACTGATCTAGGCCGTATTGCTAGCTACTACTACATAACACATGGAACCATATCGACATATAACGAGCATTTGAAGCCTACAATGGGGGACATAGAGCTTTGCCGATTGTTCTCATTAAGCGAAGAATTTAAGTATGTAACAGTAAGGCAGGATGAGAAGATGGAGCTAGCAAAACTTTTGGACCGTGTACCCATTCCCATCAAGGAAAGTCTGGAAGAGCCAAGTGCTAAGATCAATGTTTTACTGCAAGCATACATTTCACAATTAAAGCTTGAAGGACTCTCACTGACATCTGATATGGTCTTTATAACTCAGGTTAGACCTCGTTCATTCCCTTGATTGATTAATTTTGGAAATGTCTGTTTTTTGACTTGCTGATTCTTGTTTACCCCCACCTTTTCTTTTCAGAGTGCTGGACGCCTTTTACGGGCACTCTTTGAGATTGTTTTGAAGCGTGGCTGGGCACAATTGGCTGAGAAGGCTTTGAACTTGTGCAAAATGGTGACCAAGAGGATGTGGAGTGTCCAAACTCCTCTTCGTCAATTCAATGGAATTCCAAGTGATTTACTAACGAAATTGGAGAAGAAAGATCTGGCTTGGGAAAGGTATTACGATTTATCATCACAAGAGATAGGTGAACTCATTCGAGCACCGAAGATGGGAAGGACACTTCATAAATTTATCCATCAGTTTCCTAAACTGAACCTTGCAGCACATGTGCAGCCAATTACTAGGACAGTTTTGAGAGTTGAGCTGACGATAACTCCGGATTTTGCATGGGATGACAGAATTCATGGATATGTTGAACCATTCTGGGTGATTGTGGAGGATAACGATGGAGAATACATTCTTCACCATGAATATTTTATGCTGAAAAAGCAGTATATTGATGAGGACCACACACTGAATTTCACAGTGCCAATTTATGAGCCTCTTCCCCCTCAATACTTCATCCATGTGGTTTCAGATAAATGGCTTGGGTCCCAAACTGTTTTACCTGTTTCTTTCAGACACCTGATCTTGCCTGAAAAGTATCCTCCACCAACTGAGCTATTGGATCTGCAACCACTTCCTGTGACTGCACTGCGAAATCCATCATATGAAGCTTTATATCAGGATTTTAAGCATTTTAATCCTGTTCAGACACAAGTTTTCACAGTTCTATACAATTCTGATGACAATGTCCTAGTTGCTGCTCCAACTGGGAGTGGTAAGACTATATGTGCAGAATTTGCTATTTTGAGGAATCATCAGAAAGGTCCTGATAGTGTCATGCGTGTTGTTTATGTTGCACCCATTGAAGCTCTTGCCAAGGAGAGGTACCGTGATTGGGAGAGGAAATTTGGGGGAGGTCTAAAACTAAGGGTGGTTGAGTTGACTGGAGAAACTGCAACTGACTTGAAACTGCTTGAGAAAGGTCAGATTATTATTAGTACTCCTGAGAAATGGGATGCATTGTCCCGCCGCTGGAAACAGAGGAAACATGTTCAACAAGTTAGTCTTTTCATCATTGATGAGCTCCACTTGATTGGAGGTCAAGGAGGTCCCATATTAGAGGTTGTTGTTTCCAGGATGCGATATATTGCTAGTCAGGTAGAAAACAAGATTCGCATTGTGGCTTTGTCCACCTCACTTGCAAATGCCAAAGATCTTGGAGAATGGATTGGAGCTACCTCCCATGGTCTTTTCAATTTTCCCCCGGGTGTTCGTCCAGTGCCTTTGGAAATTCACATTCAAGGTGTAGATATTGCTAATTTTGAGGCAAGGATGCAGGCAATGACCAAGCCAACTTACACTGCTATTGTTCAACATGCAAAGAATAGGAAACCTGCACTCGTATTTGTACCTACTAGGAAGCATGTTCGGTTGACTGCTGTGGATCTGATTACATACTCAGGTGCAGACAGTGGAGAGAAGCCATTTTTGTTGCGGTCCCCAGAAGAGCTCGAACCTTTCCTTGACAAGATTAGTGATGAAATGTTGAAAGTTACTTTGCGTGAAGGAGTAGGATACCTGCATGAGGGCTTGAACAGTCTTGATCATGACATTGTGACACAGCTATTTGATGCAGGCTGGATTCAAGTTTGTGTTTTAAATAGTTCCATGTGTTGGGGGGTGACATTGTCAGCTCATTTGGTTGTTGTGATGGGCACACAGTACTATGATGGGCGGGAGAATGCACAGACAGATTACCCTGTTACTGATCTCCTGCAGATGATGGGTCATGCCAGCCGTCCTCTGGTAGACAATTCTGGAAAATGTGTCATCTTGTGCCATGCTCCTCGTAAGGAGTACTACAAGAAGTTTTTATATGAAGCATTCCCTGTGGAAAGCCATCTTCATCACTTCTTGCATGATAACTTGAATGCTGAAATTGTTGCTGGAATTATTGAGAACAAGCAAGATGCTGTAGATTACCTTACATGGACATTCATGTACAGGCGGCTCACACAGAATCCCAACTATTACAATTTACAAGGAGTTAGTCACAGACATCTTTCTGATCACCTCTCAGAGATGGTGGAAAATACATTGAGTGATTTAGAAGCGAGCAAGTGCATTACTATTGAGGAGGATATGGACCTTTCTCCTCTCAATCTTGGAATGATAGCATCTTATTATTACATCAGTTACACAACAATTGAAAGGTTTTCATCATCTGTGACTTCAAAAACAAAAATGAAGGGTCTGTTGGAGATTTTGTCTTCAGCTTCAGAGTATGCTCAGCTTCCAATACGACCTGGAGAGGAAGAGGTTGTTCGCAAGTTGATTAATCACCAGAGGTTTTCCTTTGAAAACCCTAAGGTTACAGATCCGCATGTAAAAGCTAATGCCTTGCTACAGGCCCATTTCTCTAGGCAATTTGTTGGTGGGAACCTTGCATTGGACCAGAAGGAGGTGCTTCTTTCTGCAAATAGACTGCTTCAGGCAATGGTAGACGTGATATCAAGCAATGGTTGGCTGAGTCTGGCTCTTCTTACGATGGAGGTCAGTCAAATGGTGACACAGGGAATGTGGGAACGTGATTCCATGCTACTACAGCTTCCTCATTTCACAAAGGATCTGGCTAAAAAATGCCAGGAGAACCCAGGGAAGAGTATCGAAACTGTGTTTGATTTATTAGAGATGGAGGATGATGAGAGGCGTGAATTATTGGGCATGTCAGATTCACAGTTGTTGGATATTGCCCGATTTTGCAACCGGTTCCCTAATATTGATTTGTCATATGAGGTGCTGGACAGTGACAATGTTCGAGCTGGGGAGGATGTCACTTTACTGGTCACTCTTGAGCGGGATCTTGAGGGAAAGACAGAAATAGGACCCGTTGATGCTCCCAGGTATCCAAAAGCCAAGGAGGAAGGATGGTGGCTTGTTGTTGGTGATACCAAAACCAATCTGTTGCTTGCCATTAAACGGGTTTCCCTGCAGAGGAAGTTAAAAGCCAAACTGGAGTTTGCAGCTCCTGCTGATACTGGAAGGAAATCCTATGCGCTATATTTCATGTGTGATTCATACCTTGGTTGTGATCAGGAGTATGGTTTCACTGTTGATGTTAAGGAAGCTGATGGTGATGATGAAGATAGCGGCAGAGAATGAAAAGGTAGCTTTCTGGACCCCTCAAACATGATTACTATGGACATTAATTAGCTTGTTTTATTTAATATGCATGTCAAAAAGATCTAATAAGATGTCAAGAGTTAGCCTACATTACCTCTTATATACATAATGCTTGAATGATTGTTTGATTACGATAGAATCCCCTGTCAGTAAATTTGAGACATTTTCATTCGTAGTTAGCCTACATTATTGACAGAACATTATCTCGTACTCGGTGGCAATGATACTCTAGAGCTCCCTTGATGTTCTTCTCTTTAATGACTCGGAATTAGACCTTGTGCGTTTTGGTTCTTATAATTTTTAATTATTTGAGACAATAATAAAATGCAAGGCAAGCTAATCTTTCACTCTGTTATAGTTGATTATAGCAATGAACCAAATGAAATAGTATTACAGATCGTCAGAGTTTTGTAAACGTTAAAATTACAGACATTATTATATAGAATTAATAACGAAATATCGATTATATATTGAAATTGTGGGAGTAGAAAGTTTCATTGATATATCTTTTCAAAGTGGATTGTTTGTCGGTGATGGGAAGATGAAGTTGAATCCTAAAAATTATTTGTTAGTTATTAGTTTTTAAAGTATATTTGGTAAATGTACATGTACTAAAGAGTACTAACACTACTCAATTTATAAAGCATAATCGACTTTTACGTGCAATTAAGTTTATTTAATGCTCTTGTTTTCTTACAATAAAGATTTTTTTTTTCTAAATTACCTTCAAAATTATATTTATTAGTATGATGTTCAGGAACAAAGATAAAGTCATTTTAAATTACGAAATTAAAGCTAAAGATGATTTTTTTTTCTTGTATTTGCGTCCAGAAAGATTATAATATAAATATATAAATATGTCAATCCTAGTCGTTGAAAGGGATCAACTGTTTTTCTTGAACTATTTTTTGGGATTGGATCACTCTGCATTTATACAAAAAAAGTTACATTTCCCTGCCTGCCAGTTTGTGTTTTTGATGTGTCTCTGTTTGAATTCTTTTTATTTGGTGTCTTTTACAGTTTCGTGAGGCGACAAATGGAGGGACAATCATTGCTGAAGATCGTGCCTTGTATTGTATGTACGATTTCTTGTTGATTAGTTGTAATTGCATGCTTACAATTGTGCATCGTAGCAGGCAAAGGAGATATTTGCAGTAGTAGGAAGTGAAGTAACATTAGGAAGTACACTGTAGCTTGCTTATTGAAACACCGTAGTTTGGTGGCTCCATAGTTGCAGCATCATTGAAACACTCTTGTAAGATTTTGCACTAATTATGTCACAGAAAGAAGAAACAGCAGAGATATTGGAGAACTAATTATGTCTTGATGCATGTTTTGCAGCACCTTGTATAGATGTTTTTGTTGGGCTGTTTTCCGAGTTCATTATTCCCATCACATAAATTTCATTTTGAACTCTTGGGTTCACTTTAGTTGCTACTCACTCTTCTCAACCATTTGATTTTTGTTTTCAATAATCTGTATTAACACATCGAAACTTGTTCTACCTATCTCTTGTTGAGGGAATTTCTTTGAGATCTTTCTCGGTTCCTTGTTGGAGTGAGTCATTACTTCAAATTAACCATAAATCAATTTTTTGAAGGCATTGCATTGTAATAAATAGTAACAACAATCATTTTATTAGAGTAATTTAACTTGTCAGAAGTTTTTTTTTTTTATTTCTATTTCTCTGAATTGATTTTAAATTCAAACGCAGGCTTTTTCTTTTAATTTCATTTCACTCGATTTCAAGCGAAGGTTGAGATTGCATAAGGCATTAACATCAGTGTTGGATTACAAATGAAGTACAATATTAGCCATTGAACGATCCTTTCATTTTCATCGTGAAAAACAAAACCAAGTGAACGTGATTTCCCCAAACATAAACTTTAAAAAACAGGTCATATGATCATAGTTAAGCAATCGTTTAAGTTGTTTTGTAATGAAAAAAAGAAGCATAACAGTAAGATAAATGTTAAAAAAACATTTACTGGTTTCCTTTGTAAAGAAAGTGGTATGACAAATGGAATTACATGGAACGAAGATGCATGCATGATTATAGTAAGGAAAATATTTTTGACATCCAGGCATTTATAGAACAGAAGCAACAGCAGATATCCACAAAGTAGTTGATGAAGAATTCTAGAATTTTAAATAGTTACATGAACTAAGTTGTAACATAAACATGGATCTGCAAAGTCTATTGTGCCAAAGCACTTGTGTTGTAGACAAGAAGTACACCACCAGCTAGCAGACCAAGTAGGGTTACAGCCCAGATAGCCAAACCAGTCGTACCTGCCATGTGGAAACACAGATGAATAAGAAACCACAAGGATTCTCTAAATTTATAATATATATATTGCTTTAGAGGAATATATTCCAATGGACAATGAGTTAAAATAATTTGATATGTAGATTATAATATATATTTCATGCTGATTTTTCTTGGATGAAATTAAGGGTTCTTACCTCCAGTGTAGACATCACCGGTTGGAGACCAGTCCTTGGTGTCATAGATAGGACTGCATAATAAATAAATCAGGCAAATGCAATTTGAATAAGAAATTTAAATGCACAAATTATTTGTATTTTCAATATCTAAACTTTAAATAATATAGATCTTCTTATTTACCTGTATCCATCAACATTAGCACCGTATTTGTCAACAAATTGGTACACACCCTTTCCCTGAATTCATGTTTGACAGTCAGATGAATAATCCACTAAACACTACCAACAATCTCAAAACAATGAATCAACTTTAGATTCCTTTATCAGAGACACCCAAACTCTAGAGTTATTTAATAAATTAACAATTTCAAAATCTTAAACAAGAGGTAAACAATTTCAGTCATTGATTAAGAAAATCAATAACCAATGTCATACACACATACATGAAAGTATTGAAGTGTCAGTTTTTTTTCTTATCAAGCAGATAACATACACAACAAATCATGATACACTTATCAATTAATTTCTTATCAGTCATTATCACATACATGCATGTTAAGAATTTAAGAAATGGATTTTAAGTCTGACTTAATTCCAAAAAAACCAGTTTATAAGGTTGATCGCAGATGAAACAATAAATTCAAAAATTAACAAATTTCGTTAAAGATAAAGTCTAAGTCGCTGTGATACCATATCATATCACATAACAAAGAACAAACACGCAGCAAACAAAGCAAAAAAACTGATATTGATGAAAAAGGTCTGTTACAGAGAGAAGCCAAGGCAGAGGATTACAAACAGAACAAACAGAAGGTAATAGAACAAACCAGAAAGACTAACTAAGGTTAAATAAACTTTAACCAGGGTCCAGAAATAGTCATACACAAAGCAAATCATGCAGAAACTTGAGTTTGAGTTAATTTTGTTTTGAAAACAAGTGAGATTACTGATGAGTTAATTATGCTCTAAGATCCAATCCAAGATGGGAAATTAAAAGAGAAGCACAAGGGCACAAACCTTTCCTTTCCTGCCAGATGCATCAAGTCCATCCCTCAAGTCCATGCCACCATTAATTCCTGAAAAAACATTCACAGAAAAATCATTATCAATGTTTTGAATGAGTATTTCAATGTTTTGAAAAGGGCATGTGTGAAATCAAACCATAGGGCTTGTCAGTCTTGATCTTCTTGCCACCACTGGCCACAACTCTGAAGGAAGAGGAGTTCCTTGAAAGGGAGGGAAGTCCTCTGACAGAAGACTTCTCAACAATGAAAGGGGCAGGTTTAAGGGCCACAGATGCCATCACTGAAGAGGCCATTTTTCAGCTCAGACTAAGTGTTGCTGCTTCTGCAAATGATGCTTCTTCTTTGCTATGGGAAACAAAACAAGTGCCACTCATAGTAATAACAACAATAGTGTGGCCAAGGATTTGAGATTGCTTTTCTCACACGTGGCATTGCATTTGTGGTACACTCAGGGATATGATAATGTAAACATTATCTGAATAACATTAATTTTTCACCTGTTGTTCATCAACATAAATATGCAAACAAAAATCTTCATGAAAGAAAAGTGGATATTCCCAGAGGAAAAAAATCATTTCTTTTTTTCTGGTGGAAAAAAAACAGAGATTTTGCAACATGTGTTTGTGTGTGTTTTTTAAGGTCAAAATTACTGCAGAATTGCACTTAACAAATATTCACTCAACAACGACGAAAAAGTTATTATGGTTTCGTTTTGCCTTAGCTTCCGTTGACACAAGATTTATTCAGTATAAGTTAAATTATTGAGGATTTGTAAATTTATTTGTGAAACAAATTTTCGAAAATTACTTTTCATCTTCGTTTATTGTTTTATATTGATATAACTCATAAAAATAAAATACATGTTGGACAACTAGATAAAGAAAAGCAAATAAATAATTAATATGCTGAATAATGAATTAATTTTTTTAAGTCATTATTACTGGATGAACTATTTTTAGCCGATAAAGTGTAATTAAAATTTTTTTCTCAACCGGGACTCTTCTACGTGACCTAATAATTAATTCAGTATTATAAGTTTATAAATACTTATTTCGAATTAGTTCCTTCGTTAATAATTATCAATGAAAGAAAAAGAAAAAATAAAAAACAAATGAAAAAACTTCTAATTAAATTAGAGTTATTACACATTAATTCTTATTTTGTAATTTATATATAAATTAAGTTTAACTTACAAGAATTTATTTTATTTCTTTTCTTATTTCATTTTATGAAAAATTTGTTGGAGGAAACATGTCCTCCTTATTCCAATCTACCATGACAATCGTGATTATAACCAACAAACAAATCACTATTAATTTGAAGAGTAGTTTTTCTCTAAATCCCCATCTGTGTCTTCAAAAAATGTATTATTACTTCTTAGTATCCAAATTTACTTAGTAAGTTGATTCATTCAATATACAATCATTACCTTGATTTCTTGCCTTGTCATAGTGCTGTCTTAAATGTGTTTTATTTAACTAAAAAGATGTAACGTACTCACAAATATAGTTGATCTTGCCATCATCTAGTTAGTGCACATGACAGATGCTTTACCTTATTATGCTTACAATACAATGATGTCTTAAAACAATTTTTTAACATGAATTTCCCAGAAAAAGCCAATCCCAAAGGACTTAAGATAGCAAATTTGGATTTTCTAATGGAATTTTTCGTATTATCATCAGGGTATTTTTGTAGAAAATAATACAAAAAAATTCAGAAGAGAATCTGGACTCGATGATAACAAAGGCTCCAACTATAAAGAGCTGACACTATCTCTAAGCTTTAATGCAGCTGCCAAACCACTATCTATGGCACCTTCAACATTAGGACTGACACAGAAGTCTCCACAGATGGCTAGTTTCTTGTTTCTATCCCAAAGACATTTTTCCTCTGGGGCAATACTAGCAGCTGGAAATGCACTCCCCCTGTAAAACCAATCAACTTTGCAACATAAAAACAAAACCTTTCTCATCATAATCAGAATGGAAATAGTTGCATACAGCATTATTTTTATGATTGAAATTCTATGCAGTTTCTAATGATAAAGCAGATAAATAGGAAACTAAAATATAATGACGTTGTTTTAAACATCATTGAAGTGCATGTGAGTTGTTGTAAACTCTTTTGATACCTTTGTGTTCAAATCATATAAATACAAACTAAATCAGTACAGTGGTCTTTGACAAGCTAGCATTCTTCTATTAATCGACACTAGTTATTATATACTTGTCATCATGTAAAGCCGTGATCTAAAATAGTTTGCAGGTTTTCACAAAACCTAGATTCACCTTAGTAGTTATGAGGAAATTCCTAATTCTTTGACGACTAAAAAAGTTCATTTTGCAGAAAAATTGAAATTAGCTTTTAAATGGACTAATATGCTTGATGGGTATGGGTAGAGAGATCTATTACCGAAGAGAATAATGAACGAGTTCAACTTACAAGGAAACCCGACAGGAATATGAAAAAAAAAAAAGTTAATATTAAATCCTTCAAAGTAAGGATTTCTAAAAAGCACTAATGAGTTTTAAAGGCCTTTTTGGAATGTATATGAAGTTCAAAGTATAAGGTGATGCAATTTTGCATATGTGTGTGATGTAATTTTATCTTAAGGTAGTGATGTATTGCATGAGCTTATTTGGACCTAAAATAAATGCAAGGATATTTGATAGGTTAAAACTTTGTTAAGAAGAAAAAGGTTTTCCAAGACAAAATTCATAAATTATGAACCATAGGTAAAAGCAACCGAGTTTCTGAAATGTGAAAAAGATTAATGAATAAGAAGTGCAAATGGAGCTGAATAACCATCTAATGACAACGTATAGTAAAGCTCTATAACTCAAGATAGTTCTTTCAATCTTAGTGTTTGATAAAACACAAGTGAGAAAAAGTTAGAAGAGAATACTTTATTGAAAGTATGAGATCGAGAATTTTCATCTTTACAAAAGAGACATCGAATATATAGAAATATTAAACTCATACAAAAACAAGAAACATAATCAACATAAAAACTTAAAAATATAAAATCATAAACGTAATAAGCAACAAAAGATATTAACCATATCTCAAAAGATATTAACCATATCTTTATCATCCCCTCAAGCTAGACGTATGGATGGAAAAGACCAAGCTTAGAAATAGCAACTTGGAAAGGTGAAGGCCGAGAACTTGAGAAGACCCATAACCTTGACAAAGTCGGCAGGTGAGAAAGTTGGCACCTTGAGAATTTTTCTCTTTTTCATTGCTGATAACTGTTATCAACAATAATTTGTTTTTCATAGCTGATAAATGTTATCAACAATAATTTTTTTTGTCATTGCTGATAATTGTTATCAACAATAAAGATATACAAGAACAAGTGCATTATTCTCTCCAAGATGAAGAAATAAAGGGTGAAAAGAAGCAAAGCTCGCCATGAGTGAAATGGCAAAGAGAAGATAATGGCAGAAGGTGTTTTTCATCTGATATCATATTAGTGTTTGATAAAACACAAGTGAGAGAAAGTTAGAAAAGAAATACTTTATTGAAAGTATGAGAATGAGAATTTTCATCTTTAGAAAAAGAGAGGTATCGAATATATAGAAATATTCAACTCATAGTAAAATAGAAAACAAAAGCAACATAAAAATATAAAATCATAAAGGTAATAAGCGACAGAAGATATTAACCAAATCTTAGAAGATATTAACCATATCTCTATCATTCAAGGCACTAACTCCATGGCATGATAAATAGCAGTGAGCTTCTATACACATTAATTCTTAGTTACTTACCATCTATGAGCTTTCTTGAAAAATGGTTGAGATATGACAAGCCCTGTGCTTTGAAATTCTTGCAAAAGCTGTTCAGCCACTTTGTTGAGTGTAATGTCTGAGGGCTTCTTAAGTCCAGTTTGAGCAATTATATCCTCAGCGTATTCTGGTGTAGAATGAAGAACCCATCTTTCACTGTAGAGATATCAGTTACCACCTTATTAACAATTGAAACTTAGATATAAAGTATATTTATAACACAAATGCAACATACCTTGCAGTAGAACGACCAGGCTTGCTGCTATCGCAATAAGCCCGACTTAAAACTTTAGAATTTTCAAAAGAAAAGGCTTTGACTGGAATCTGAATCATAAGATGAATTTTGTGGACTAAGATCCTCAATTATATGTCAGAAAAATGGTACTGAACATAAGATTAGAATACTCATTAAAACCTTAATCCAACTAGGTTGTTTTTCATGATAGCTAGTCTGTTTTATGCTTTTGAATCTTTTGGTCATAAAAAATTAACTTGCTTAAGTCATTTTTCAGTTGTTTTATATTGTAGATATCAAACTACATAACTTTTTCACAAGAAGAAGACATCAAGTCACTAAAAACTGAAAAGGAAATCAAGAACCATCATGCCAAAACAAAATGAGCCATATGCAATTCATATATTTGTAAGGTTATTGAATTCAATAAGAGCTTGGGATTTGTTTGGCTATATCATACTGTAGATAGAGGCTCTGCAAATGCCAGCATAACAATGAAACATGGCTTAACAGGAAGGTTGAGCAGCTTTTCTGACAACTCTGGCACTAAATTTGTATCTGCATCGCTCACATGAGTGTAGACATAGTCAATAATACATAATCCATACTTTCTAAAATAAAGACATATTGCAGAGTCCAACATTGTCTCCACAAAAAGATAAAATAGATGTGAAATAACATTGGAAAAATAAAGAGAAACAGGAAAAGAAAACCATCATACACATACCAAGTAGTGGCAACCGTCCTGTTACTTGTGTAATCCTGGGAGAAACTATGTTCTTGTCTGATGCAACAAGCCCCTTAAACTGACCAAGATTTTGCCCATCCACTCCTGTCAGTGACCACTCTTTCTCATCATGCAACCATTCAATTCTTCCAATACCCACACCAAACTTGCTTTCCACACCTAACCATGACAAAACTAATGAATAAACTTTCTACTATCTTCATGGTCAACTCTGAACAATAATACTAAATAATGAAGAGAAATTTGATACCATTCTCACTTCCCAATGATTTGCAGATAGCATTCATGCCTGGAACACCTACATATCTCTTGCTTAATCCTTCCTAATAAATATTCCAGTCACAGAAACCACTATTCAAGAAAAAGTTATCTCAGATACACAAGGTTTTGTCCAAGTGGTCTACATAATTTGGATTAGTACATAACATTTTGAATGGAAGTAAAATGTGAGGAATTTTCCAGAAAATAAGTTTTCTAACATCTAAATTCTCATGTGCTACTATGATATATACCTTCATATTTTCACCATATAGTAGTATTAACATTTATAAGGCGCTGCTAAGATATACATTTTCATAATCAACACCAAACCTATGTCAAAAGTCTACATTTGCCATGAGAACATGAAACACAACTTTTGCATTTGCATACCAAACATAATTCTTTTTCAATAGAAATGGTAGATCCAATTTGGATAAACTTCTCAACAAACACTTGTAAAAAAACAAAATAGAATGAAATCAAAGATGTAACATGAAATAAAGTCCTTAAGAAGGTTAAAATCAACCTATACACCTCAACTTTGTTACAAGCTTTGTAGTGTAACTTTTCAATGTTCACCTATTAACTTAACAGAGCTCAAAATAATTTTTTCAGAAGTCTTAGATAGTAAGATTTTATGAACTTAACTTGACACCAATGACCAATACACAACTTATACTGCATAAAACAATTTGAGCATATGAATAATACTTGTGAACCTGTTCTATGTTGTTAAATTTATGGGTGTGAAAATCAAAGAAGCCAAATTTTTCTTTCCATTCAGCTACAAGACCCCTTGATTCCCACTCTTCAACCAGGCGTAACACTTCAGAGTTGCCAACCGAGAAAAATGGAGCACCATGGTCAAAATGCAGCTCCTTCCCATCTTCAGTTTTCTCCCTGGATTGCATGAAATTGACAAAATTTAGGACCCTCTTTCAAATTATCAGCAAACTAATGAAGGAAAATCCAGTATAATTAGTGAGAAAAAAACAATATTAACTGTGCTACAACTTAAAAGTAAACTAATTATCACTAAATATCAGTGTCACTTCTTTGACAGTCAGCAAATTATCTCAGAAAATAAAATAAAAAACCTCCATAAAACATATTAGATGCTTAAAACAAAACAACCTAAAACACTGAAAATTGAGATAAAGATTTCCCAGAGAGAGATCAAGCTACATGCTACCAATCTGAAGATGTGAAAAACATAAGCCGTGACAAACCTTCCTAATTCCACATATTCAGAGCAAAGAAATACATGTACCAATCAGAAACTTCAAATCTGTTTCTTTTTTGTCCCTTAAAAAATAAATACTTTTTTCAAGGAGATGAAATAAAAATACCTTCTTTGGGACATGCGTCCACCAGGGCCTCTAGCTGACTCAAAGAGAGTAACAGAAACCCCATTTCTGGCAAGAGTTGAAGCACACACGGCTCCTGAAACTGTCAATATTCCATTTTTATTATCACTATTTTATTATTCAAAATTAGTTCACTAAAAACCAAAATAATGAATGTAAATAAACAAATAAATACGAGTTGATTTCAGGTGAAGTGGGTGCAGTGCTTACTTCCACTTCCCAACACGGCAACCTTAAAGGATGTGCTACTCATCGTTTCGTTTCTTTGCTGCTAACAGATTCTGAATATGAAACATGGTAAAGAGAAAAGGAAAGGTTTAGGAAATAATTGAAACATTTGCCAATGGTCGTGGTGGTTGGACCAGTAAATGCATATGGATCTTTGGCAAAGAAAATCCTAGTTTTTTTTTTTCTTTTTTTTTGAAAAAATTTCACAAAGTTTATAACATCTCTTCTGTTTAAAAAAAAAATGACACAGAAAATGCTGAAAATGGTTATTCCATGCAATTATAGCTGAATTGACAAGAGTAACACTTACTTATACATACATATATATAACAGATGTTTAAACGATATTTTCTAAAGGAATATTTTGTAAGGATGTTTCTAATTCTTAATAGTTTTAAATTTGTATATTATTCTATTTATACATTAAATTATTTTAATTATTTTGCTTAAAATTTTTATATACTTCTTCGTAGGGATGTTAAAAAAATCTGTAATCGCGAATATTCGTGGATAAAATCCGCAACAGGTAGGAAATTGATATTGTAAATGGATATCGTGGCTAACGGGGACGAGTATTTTTAATACCCGCATATTAACGGGGCGGGTACGGGTACGGGTATCATAGTATCTGTACCCGTGGATACCATACCCGCTATACTCTAATTTAAATTAAAACAATTTAAAAAACATAATTAAAATATTAACATATTGATTTTGAATGAGTTATTTTCTTTTATCAATTAGTTTTTAGAAAAATGTCAATTTTTGGTAAACTGTTATTCAACACTATTTAAATGAGTTATTTAGACTTTGTTTAAAATTTTTGAATATTATGTATTGTATTTTATTTGAATTTACGATTAAAATATGTTGTTAATTATTTATTTTTATTTTTTTTAAATACCTGTATGTACCTGTGGATATTAAAAAATTATGCGGATACCCGCATAACGGATACCTGACGGATATGGATACCAGATATATATTTATCCAACGGATAAGGTATAAGGAACTATTACCCGTACCATATTATATCTGCCTCGTTGACATCCTTAGTTATTCATATTTAGGTTGTTTTTATCAATTACATACAATGTTCACAATATTTCTATAGAAATTTAGAATAAAATAAAAAGAACGTATTTTTGAATGAACATAAGATATAATATAAAAGTATTTGAATAACAATAATAAATTTTTATTATTGTCCATATTGTATTTGTTAAAAGATTAAAAATAATGATATTTATCTTTTGTAAGAAAAAAAAAATCTCTATGAAAAAGAATTAAATTATAAAAGAGAAAAAAATAAAAATAAAGCATATACTAAAAGAACAAAATAAAAATAGATATGAAGTAACTTGAAGCTATCATTTAGACAAAAGTTACTTGTAATAACAATAAAAAAAGTTCAAACAAAATCTCAAATTTCTCCTAATGAAGTATAGGACATAACACGAGTGTGGATTCAAAGAACTGTCTAACTTGGTAGCTAATTTGTCTCATTATCAATGAAAACTATAACAAAACTATCGAGGAAGGATTAGAACATGATTAACTAACCTAAAATGTCAAATGGAACTAATGCAAAATCCTAAATATGCATAATGAACAAATGCCTAAAATCTATAATAATGCAATGTATGAAATAAGGAAATACTTCAAATCACTACGTAAATGATGTAATGTGATGAATGAATATGTAAAACACTAAGGAACCATAAATAGAATAGAATGTGTTCTAACTTTCTCTAAAACGGCGCCTAAATGCAAAATCTAAACATGTTTGATAAAATTCCTTAATGAAAACCTAACTTCTACCATATGTTTGATGAAATGCATGTGAATAATAAAGATGTAAAATGAATGATCAACTCAAGCTAATTACTCCAATTCCTCAAAATCATTTGTTAAACCAAATCTGACAATAAAAACGCTAAGAATGGTTTTTGAAAATAAAATTAATTATGCAGATTTTCAGTCAATATGAGATGGTATGCATAAATGTATGATTCTAACGTCTAAATGCTTCATATAATGCTAATGAACTTCTAAATCGAAAACTATATAAAAAGAAACAATGCAAATAAAATCCCTAATTCAATCTAGAATTGAAAACCTAATGTCTATGAATGGGTTGAAATCCGGAAATTGAATGTACAATGTTGGAATTAAAAGTGCATATATGATTCAAATATCGAAACAAACATGTATGTATGTTTGGAACATGAAAGGAATGGCAGAAAAACGAAATCACATTGAAAATCAAAGGATGAACAGTAACGGGAAAATCAACTATGATACCTAACTATCAAGAAAATAAAGGATTTTGATTTCTAAACCTAAAACTAATGATTAAAACATGTTATAGATAAAAAAAACTTATTAGAAACAGTAAGAAATATTGAAAACAAAGATTAAAAATCAAAATTATAATGTGCGTTACACCATAGAAAATTGAGTTTTGTCGGGAAAATCAAGAACTTGATTCTTGATCAATAGTGTAAGACCCAAGAAAATTAAATATAAATAAATGTTTAATTTAACAGTAAATGGGGAATGGAGACACATTTAATAAAATTAATTGGGTCAATTATAATAATGAATAGTATTAGTTCAAGTGGTTGGAAGTACTTGGTTATCTAAGATGATTTGGGATCGAGTCCAATGTATGCCATTAGTATGAGAATTTAATTAATTAATTGTTTTGCAAGTATGCATGAAAGAGTGGTTTATGTATGGTAGAATCTTCTTAGTGTGTTGAATATGTTTTCTGTGATGTTCGTTTTGCAACATGGTAGATGTTGTAACTTGGGTTTTTATTCACGTAAGTGGGCATCGTTGGGTTTCAATGGGATAACATATCTCTCATTTTTGAATTCCCTTGTGAAAATCCATGGCATGCATTAGGGGGTTGCTACTGTTACGATGCAACCATGCTTGTGTTGCTGTAGCATTTCACCTTATTTTAATTTAGTCTTGTACCTTTTGGATGGAGCTGTCATGTTTTATGGCATTTTGGGGTGTAAGACTTCATGTGGTTTCTACCATTGCATCAAGTTGGTTTTCACATGAAAAACTCATGTAAGATTTTTCTCGTGGGACGCTTTATGGTTCACGTAAAGGAGGTATCAAGAGTTGAGTCGAGGAGAAGTGTTTTGTTTTGGTTTCTCTTTCTGCTCCTATTTTACATTGCAGTGCAAAGACATCCTTGAGGCAATAGCCTTTCCTTTTAACATTAAAGTACCTAAAACATTGATAGGATGTTTCATTGTGGTGGACCTTTTTATTTTATTCTATTTCAATTATTAAATCAATGACATTTTCTATGGTGGCATCGAGGGAGGAAACTTTTCCATCTTTCACGTTGTTGCAACTTTAGTGTTTAAGTGTTATGATGAATTGTATTTATGTTGTAAATACTGTTGGGTAATATTATAATGGTATATTATAATATTAAATAATATTATTTGATTTTTAATAATTTCTGTATTTATTAGTTAAACTTATCTTTATTATATATATATATATATATATATATATATATATAATAAATTGACTAAAACACTAATCCTAAATATCAAAACCACTTTATATATATAAAAGATTATATTTTTGTCTGATAAATATTTTCATATTAGTCACCTAAATTGTATATTTATCAGACAAAAATATAATCTTTTATATATATAAAATGGTTTTGATATTTAGGATTAGTGTTTTAGTCAATTTATTATGTGTTGGTAGAAGAAAAGTTACAACGACATGTTTTAAGTATTGGTCACATGGGTAGTTGGGTATTTAGGTTGTTATTTTTCTTGTGATATTTTGACAGTGGAACAATTAATTTATTTAATATATGTATACATAAGAAAAGTAGAATAATATAATTGGTAACCAGGAGTATTACCTTTTGATATGAAGTGGGATTCACGTAATTGGATAATTGAATATATTTTAAATTAAAATAAGATGCAAGCGATAGTCACAAACCAGTGGGTCTGGAAGTGTTTGGTGCTTGGCGGCAAGAGGTTTCCACTAGGCGGTCTACGTTGGAACTTCGCCTAGCGGCGCTTAGGCAATGCCAGGCGATAGCGCATGGTACAATGTGTTGGTTTGGTTGTGTTTATCTGTTTTGAGATGTCGGATCTAGACCATGAGATGCTTGATTTTTTTTCACGAGTGGGTAGGTTTGTGACTTGTGTTGGAATGCGTGATTAATATGAGTTGGGAGGTTCATATTAGTGATACTCTTGTGTGAGATTACGAGCGGGGAGGTTCGTATGTTCCGTGCTCACACTTGAGAGTTGCTACGAGCGAGGATGTTCGTAGCTGGATGGATCACACGTGTTGGACTAAGGGACGAGAGTTGAACTACAAGCGGGGAGGTTTGTGGAAGCATGATATATCCTAGGTCCATAGGCAAGTAATTGTTTGGTATGTTTCAGAATACCTTGGGGCAGCAAGGTTTCAAGAATAAGCATTAAGTGGAGTTAGAGTATTTTGGGTGGGTATTCATATTATTAAATTGTGTGTTCATGTTGATTTGAGTTCACCCTTTCTGTTTGTGTTTCACGATGATCGTGTTACATGTAACACATGAGTAGATGATATTTCAGGTGATGCTAGAGACGCATAGAGACGAAAGAGGGCTATCATGGGAGTTTATTTTATGAACCATTTATGATTGATTTATTTAATTTTCAATTGATTTAGAACTTGTATTAATAATTACTATGGATTTATGGATTTGAATTTAAGCCCGATGAACAAGTTTTTAAATTTTCCCTCATTTTGGGAATATTATTTTATAACGATTTGAGTTTATTTACAATTGTCTATTTTATTAATTAATTTTCAAGTAAGACGTTATATTTAGTTTTTAGCTTTTGACACCAATCAATTTATTGAGAATCATTGGATTAGTTAGTAACATTGAAAATGATATCTTAAATTGAGCCTATAAATGTGGATAGAGCTTTAGATGATGAAAGTTGGACATTGGTGAGTCCTCCCAAAAATAAAAGCACCGTTGGAACAAAATGGGTATACAAAAACAAGCTTTATGAGCAAGGTAAAGTCATAAGAAACATGATACGATCCTATCCAGGAAAGAGTATGATCGTTTCTGAATTTGAATCCTCAAGAGGCATGACACGAATAAATAAGAGAAGAACACAGAATAAGACAGAGATGGAGGACACCACAATCTAGCAGATTGATAAGTCAAGTGAAGATTCGCCACAAAGATGTTAATCTTTGATAAGAATCGGAGGCCTAAGCCAAGAACAAAGAGAATCCTCTCTTTAATGAAATCAAATTCAAATATATGACTAAAAGTGTCTACAATAGTTTTTGGTACCTCTATATATAGGCACATGAGTTTAAGAAAACCTGAAAATCCTACAAGAAGGCCCAAGCCAAAACATAAACTAATTTATAAAAGAAAGTCTAAAGCCCAAAAACATAGAACATAACTATTTTCTAAAAGAAAACCCAAAGTTAAAAAATATAAACTAATTTCCTAATAACTATCCTTCAAAAGTGCTCCAAGCCATGATCTTCATATCCTTTGAATTTCCACTTGTAGTTGCTTGTAGTATCAAGAGCCTTGAATAGATGTGATTTTCCAATCTCTTGCTCCTTGCCCTTGTCATAGGTCCTTTGAATTGTAAAGGTTCCTCTTCAAGTTCTTCTTGTATGGAATCTAGGGATAGTCCTCTATCATTCCCTCCTTCTTGAATCGAAGTTGTCCTCAATTTCGAACCTACATCAAATGGAGACAAGTCATTAATATTGAAACTAGAGCTTACCCCATAATCTTCAGGTAGATCAACAACATAGGCATTGTCATTGATTCTTTTAAGAACTTGAAATGGTTCATCTTCCTAAAGTGAACCCACACCCAATCGCTAGGTTCAAAATTGATCTGCTGCCTCCCTTGGTAAGCCTTAGAGGCTAACTTTTCCATCTTCTTTTCGATTTGGGCCTTTACCTCTTTGTGCAAGTTCTTGACAAAAGTTGCTTTGGCAAGTCCATCTTTGTTAGTCATAGAATCAATATCAGGTTAAGGTAACAAATCTAATGGAGTTAAAGGATTAAAACCATATACTACCTTAAAAGGAGACATCTGAGTAGTAGAATGAACTACCCTATTATAAGCAAACTCCACATGAGGTAACCACTCCTCCCAAGTTTTCAAATTTTTGTTTACAAAACATCTAAGGAGTTGCGAAAGAGTTCTATTTCCCACTTCTGTCTGTCCATCTGTTTGAGGATAACAAGTTGTAGAGAAGAGAAGCTTTGTACCTAACTTCCCCCATAAGACCTTCCAAAAATAGCTAACAAATTTGACATCCCTATCTGAGACAATGCTCCGTGGAAGGCCATGTTGATATCGCTGTCGTTAGGCGATCAAATTACCACTACTTTAGCAACTTCAGTATTGCCAGTTTGTAGTGAAGAAAATAGTTAGGGTTAAGATAACCCTGAGTCGTCTCACAACGAATACGGA
>Ga0214542_1000852_pt1 | contig 59049 bp, 21 predicted proteins | sample CNSS1metaG_FD_160096 | JGI IMG/M metagenome (GOLD analysis project Ga0214542, IMG submission 160096) | Root nodule microbial communities from cowpea collected in UCLA plant growth center, Los Angeles, California, USA - CNSS1 | ecosystem: Host-associated > Plants > Roots > Nodule | place: USA...
TATATATATATTCCCTGATAGTTTTATTTTTGTGCATGGACTTAATTTTACTTTAATATACGAAAAAAAAAACAGAAATTAAAATACGACTCGGAGGAATTATGTTTCAGAGAGACATTGTTTTTGTCATTCTTCGTTTTTTGTTATTCTAAAATTGGAAATAATTTTATTTCTTCGTCTAGGAGAAAACCTATAACCTTTTCAAATATTTTTTTACCTTTAATAATTTATTATAAAGGTATTTATTGATATAACTTAAATAAAATATATTTATAACAGAAAATTTAAGTATAAGTTTAAGTTTCACCTTTAATATAAATAAATTCAACATGAATCTAACTCTGATGTTGGTTAATTATATTTAACTGGATATTAATATTTTATCCATTGAAAATATTATCTGTAGTAGTTAATCCTAATCTCATACACTTATTAAGAGACTAAAGATAAAATTTATTTCAGTTTAAGATGACTTGATATATTAGTCTATGCAATCAAATTATTCACAAATAATGAATATTTCTTTTTATTAATGAGTTTTACTTTTGATATATATCAACTCTTCTGACATAAATCATGATACTATTTAGCGTATACTTGGTAACATCATATCCACAAATGAGCAACATATTGACAAAGGGATAACCACGAAATACTCATATCATATAGATATCATCATTTGAGTGAGATAACTTCAAATATCAAAATTGTTTTTTTTTTTTTTTCTCCTCGCTCAAGTACCAACTTCTACGCTTCAATGTTATAATGGTTGAACGATATTCGAGATTCAATAACCCATACAATGTTGTCATGCTTGTCATTTATGTAAATAACCTATTGCTTGGGCAATAACCCATGAGAGAGTTGTCTCATTTTCTTTCTCACTTAAGCTACACACTCTCATTTGAACTATTTTTTTTTATCGCTTGAAGGTCCACATGAAACTTAATGTTTCACTGATGCTTGAATAGGGGTGAGAAGTACAAATAATTATTATATACGGTTGGGAATTCAAATGTAAGTCTAAATCTCACATTGAGTAAAAATAAGGAAGTTGAACACCATATAAAAATGAAGGTCGTCCATAAATCCATCACCTTAAAGTTTTTTGTTAAGAGTGATATCAATCCCCTATATGTGGATTTGACTCATGTCTCATCAGTATTGTATCTCTCTAATGATCATTCCTCAAAAGACCCAACAAGTGGTATCGAGTCAGGTTCGTGTGGTGACCAACTTGAATGACTTAAGGTATCAGGAGGTACCAATGTGAAGGGACTCACACTTGAACAAAAGATTGTTGGAAATCCAAATGTGAGTTTAAGTCTCATAATCTAAGTCTCACATTAAGTAAAGATAAAAAAGTTGAACATAATATAAAAACAATAATTCTTAATAAAAGTTGAACCACATACCAAAATCACAACTTTAATTTGTATATACATATATATATATATATATATATATATATATATATATATTATTTTACTGTCTCCTTAACATTATAATCAGACTACACCACAAAAGTTCTAATTATTTTTTAAACTTAAAGAGAACTCACTGGAATGCGTTTTAGAAGAAAAACAAAGTGCATGTAGTTTTTTTTTTATTGACTATCTATTTTTTTATCTATTTAAAAATATATTTAAATAAAACTTAAATCTTGTTTTAATAAATAAAATATTTATAATTAAAAAAATATTATTCATAACAATTACAAGGGCAAAAAATAGCTATTAAAATTATAAAAACCAGTGGAATGCATGGTAATTATTCTACAACTGTGACCCACCGTGTAAGCATGCAACATTCAAAATTCTTCAAATATTCTCTGAATATTCTCCGAACGTCAAATACTTAAAATTCTAAAACCCAAAATAATTAAATTATACCAGACTCAATTCATTAAAAGGGAGCTGAAAATATACGTTGGTAATAAAAATTACAAAACTGTCGATAAAATTGATATCGGATACATTACCTACATAAATATTTTCCTTTTATACATATTTTTCTTAAATTTTATTGTATTATTGTGTGTGTAAATTTAAACATATTTTGAATTGAAAAGGGTCAAAAGTATTTTATCCAGTTAGAAAAAAATTGAACAACTTTAACAGAAAAATAACTAAAAATACCATGATCCGAATATACAGGGCATACACAGATTTGAAAAGCTGCTTCTTGAACGGGTCTTCCTTCAAGGAGCCGCCATCCACTTCTTCTAGAACACCAACAACAATTATTTATCCCAAAAATCAGGAGAACATCGTAAATAGGATAATTAGGTTTTGTCGAAAAAAAAAAGTGTCCCACCTAAAACACGTTACAAAATCTAATTTTTTTTCATTATCAGAAGAAAATAAAGAGTTTTAGAAAATGTATAAATGGTGGGAAATAAATAAGTAAGGTAGAGAGTTACATCATAAGAGTGATGAATGAGATATAAGTATATTAAGATTAGAGAGGATTAGAAAGATGTAACAAGAATATTCTGAATACATCAGAAGTTTTGACTTTGATGGGGTTTTGTTTGGGTCCTTGAAATGGGTTTGTTCACGTGCAGGACTGAGGTAACGAAGGCATAGGGCTGCCTGAGGCATGTGACACAGACATGCTTTTGGTGTCTGTGTGTGTCCGATTTTGCAGTTCTTCATAATACATGTACGATGTGTGGGCTCTTAATTACTCATTTCAACACCCTCGCACATGATCGTGACACTCACACTCACACTCACACACACACAACCCCTAATGGCTAATGCTATTTATTAACCACTGCACCAACAACCGTCTCGCATTATTTCTCACCCTCTCCTTTTTTATTAGCCTCCAATTCCAAACACAGTTATTCACTGTTTAACGCAAATTATTAACAGATAGATAGATAGATAGGAATTGATGGAGAGGAGAATATTGACTCAGCTGTCAGAAAGGAGGCTTTGAGGGAAAGATGTTGATGTCATTTCAAATGGGTGTGTGTGTGTCCTTTCTGTGCCACCTACCCATTATTATTATCATCAACCAGAGACACCTACTACTACTCCTTCTACACCTTTTCCTTTGCTTTGGACCCTTCTCTGCGTGTGTCACTATGTCACCACTCACACTTCCAGGCCAGGCTTTGTGTGTTTTTCATTATTACGTGTTGGATCAATCACTTACTACTTAGTTAAAAGTTATAGTTATTAATTAGGACGTAATTCTTTTTATTTAAGAGTGTATGAATCTATGTGTCATAATTTGATTGTAGCTCGGCTCACCTGGTCTTTGTCACGGGACAATTATTGTCACCTTCAATAATCTTCCCCTCAGCTATTTTCCACTGGGAATTGAACTCATGACCTTGGGCTCATACACTCTTAAGTAGAAAGAGTTGCACCCTAACTAATAGCTATAACTTTTGGCCAAGTGGTAAGCGCTCGATCACATTATGTGGGTGTGTTGATCATCATGAAGATGATACCGTTAAGAATTTAAGTGTAAATCTAAGTTTTATATTGGTTAAAAATGAGAAAGTATAATATTATCTAAAGATAAAGTATCATATTTTTATTGTTTTAAAATTTTGGATTAAAAGTAGTGTTAATGTTTTATATGATTGGGTTCAGATTTTACGAATTCAGTATCTTTCAATTTTGCAAGGTGGTATTGATCATTTCGTGATACTTGAACTCTTACAAACATTTAATCCAATAATTAATATCACAGAGTCACTTGATTTCGAGTTTTAGTAAATAAGTGTTGCTTAAATTCATGTGAATGTGACTTAGAAAGTGTCTCGGATGGATTTATGTGTTTATGGCTAGGTGAACCAGAAAAGGATGGTATCAGAGATGGAAAATTGGGATTCAGAGTCATTTTCCAAGAGCCTTTGTGTTGTGTTTGTTTCTGGGAGATGTGTGGTTTAGTTTTGTTATGGGAAGTAATGCGCCACTGGTTAATGCGTCCATTGCAAGACGTTTTCTTTCTTTTGTTTTATCTCAATTATTTCGTTTGCTTTTGCTCCTGCTTTATTAGCTTCTTCCAGAAACTTATCTATATTATTGAATATACTATTATTACAGTTCAGGACAGTGAATTAAGGCGTGTTCTATTGTTGCAGTTTTTTATATGCAAAAATTCAAAATACAAATTAAATGATGAAAGTGGATTTAAAAGAAAATGATTGGACAAGAGTAAGACCAATCACCACCCTTATTTATTTCTTATTTTCGGTTCTCGTATCCTTCTTTTAATAGCATCCTTCATCAATTGTTACTCATAGTACAGTCATTATTATCAGAATCACAATAAAAAATCAATCTATGAGTTATAGCTATTAATAAGGGACTATGCTAACCAATTTTTGATTTAATGATTTTATAGTTATAATAGAACCCATTTTATTAATTTATTTCGTATTTAAAAATTACTTACTACAAATAATAAATATTCTAAATATTTTTGAAATTATAATATTATAAAAGTTGATAAAATATTTTTTGATTATTTTTCCATATTAATTCTTTTATAAATTTAATATAAATAATAATAATAATTGTTCTTATTATATTCAATAGTTTCATTTTATTTAGAATTCAAGACCTGAGACGATTTAAATCATCTTTATTCTTTTCATATTTTCTTTTAATAACAAAATCATGACGACTGTATGAAACTTAAACTTCAAATCTTAAACCTTAAACATCTTATATTATAATATATTTATATACATTTTAGACATACAGAATAAATATTTACATTTTAGAAGCTAAGATAAAAATAACGATTTGTGTAATACGAATATATATATATATATATATATATATATATATATATATATATATATATATATATATAAAACTTTTTGTTCTATGTGACATCCCATTTAAAATAGATTAAATATACTAAACAAAGCATCGCATAATTATGATAATAAGAAATAATTAGAGAAATAGAACACGTACGGATCTACTATTACAGTTATTCATAGGAGTACTTAAAAGGAAACATAGGCATACAACCATGCCAAAATCGAAACAAGGGCTGAACGTTAACTGTCTTGCAAAAGGGTCGCTCCTAGAGCAAGAAATCACAAAAGAGAGGGGCATTAAAGCCATAAAAACTACTATTAGGAGCTACAAGTAACTGGTCCAAACTATGCAGCACCGCTACCACCAGCAGATCCACCTACAAAGCTCTTTCCATATGTTCTCACCGTAAGGTGATCATCGCAAAAGGAAAAGAATCAAGGCAAGAACATACACAACAAAGAAAGGGTAAGCTAGTGTAATTTAAAGTTAACATAGTATAGCAGACAAGTACTTAAACAGTTCAAGCATTTCAACACAGTGAGCACAGAGAATCATGTTATCGCAGACAAGCAGGACACTATGACTCGATTATCCGGATAAATATACTAAGATCGGATTCACTAGACGCTTGCACTTGTGGTGGCCTCTACTGCTTTGCAGAGCCATTGCCAATGGGTTTCACCCTACCACACACAAGGTTAACCTTCAAGCATCTAAGGCCATTATCCTGCCAAAGACTAAGGCCTCCTGCCACTCTCACCACTTGGGTCAGTTTGCTCTACCTGAGACTCACTGACCCCTTTGAGTTTCGGGATGCGGTCCTTACTTGAATCCATACCTTAATATATACACTACACACCACCACGAGGTCTCCCCACGAGACTCATGGAATTACGCCTATCACACAACAAATTCATGTTTCATACCATATCCACCACCTTTATCTCAAAACATCCAATTCTCATGCAAGTTCTCAACCAACCAACCAACCAAAATTCATGTGTTATTCATGCCAACATACCAACTTTTAGTTCATAAGATTCAAGCAACCATATATATTCACATGCTTTAGGTTTTGAAAGAAAGGGGTAAATAAATAAATCACACAATTCACCCATCAAACAAAGAGAAAAGCAGAATTGAAACCACCCACTGCAGCACCCTCGCTCAAGCTAGGAGTCGTCGCCCAGACGAGAGAAGTTGTCTCGCTCAGGCGACGGGTTCTCGCTTAGGCGAGCCTACAACAGTGGGTCTTGGAGAGTTTCACGATCCCTCGCTTAGGCGAGGCTGTCTCGCCTGAGCGAGCTGGCCTGTCGCTCAAAACGCAGCCCCTCACCTGGGCGAGTGCTCGAGGCAGAACCTTGAGCGAGCTGCTGGTATTCTCGCCTAGGCGAGACGAGCTCGCCTGGGCGAGAATATCAGTTCTCCCCCACTGTTCCACACATGCAAGGCAGAAAAACGACATAGAGCAACATCCAGAATATAAGCCAACCATTTTTACACGATTCCAACACCATTCAAGCACCCACAATATGGAACATAACATAAGCATGCCATAATAACTTTAAACTTAAAACCTAGCTCCCCTTACCTTGTTATACACTAGCAGAATAGAGTGGTAACCCAAGAAAAGTAGTGGAGCACTGGAGCAGGGTACGGAGCTGGAAGTACAATATCCTTTGCTAGCTTGAAACAAGGGGAGAACCTCTGTGCCCTAGCAGAGCTCTTACACTAGACGAGGGGAGGGAACAAGGAGCTGATTTTTCTGAAAATGAAACAGAATGAAGGGGTTAGGGACTGACAAGGGTATTAGGTTCCCTTATTGCGCCAGCCTTAGGCCCACGAAAGCTAGGCCCCAACTACTCAGCTGAAAAGGAAAAAGGGACTTACACTCTAGAAAAAATCAAAACTTATTTTATATGTAGTTTGTTAAATTTATTTTAATTTATCCTCAGTTCTATTTTTTAATGATGAAATTTGTTTGAAGATGATAATTGATCAATTGAGAAATTAAGAGACAAAGTTTTAATTAAAGTAAATAATAAATTATTTTAAGTCCGTTTATAAAACTTTTTATGTTTTATTTATTTTTAAAATTATATCCTAATAAAATTGACACGTTACAAATTTGACAAAAAATTAGACACTAAAAAAATATAAAAAAATATTTATTTTCCACAAATAAACCTAATCCAATCCATTGGTGGATCCCATAGTGATGGATTTAGCTGTAGCTACAGTTTGATCTCTTTGGTGACGGTTTGATTTGATTAGTGTGACATAATGAATCGCAATGGTGGCATTGGCCGCGTTTAATGCCGTATACAATACCTTTTTCCTTCTTTCATCCTCTCATCTTCATACACATCTTCCAAAAGCTGTGCCACTTTATTACAATAAATTAAATATATCTTCGTCACAACTAAATTATAACATAATAAATTAAAGAACAATGGTATTTCTACATCTATTTTTCTTTTTTACTTTTTATTTGATATTATCATTCATTATAAATTATTTTTACGATCGTTTTACTCTACATAAAATAAACGTGTCAATGTTAAATTTTTTTTTCAAGACAAAAATCTCTCGCATTAGATTTTATATATTCCTTACTAAAAGAATTTATATTTCTTGTTATTTTATTTTAAAATTTTTTTCGTAAAAAATACTTACAAATTTTGTTGTAAAAAAAAATTTACAAAAAATTGCTACCAACTTGCAAAATATTTTGTATAACACTTTTCGTAACAAATTTTATAAGAAATACTTACAAATTTTATAATTTTATAAGAAATGATTATTCACGAAGAAATTGACTGTCAATTAAAATTTTTATAAAAAGTGACAAAAAAAAATTCTTGCTAATTTTTTTAACAAATTTGCAAGAAAAGTTTCATATAATATGAAAATTTTTTGTAACAATTTTTATTGTTAAATCTTAAAGGAATTTCTTTTTACATAAAAAGCTTCATGAAAATATGTTATTAAATTAAAAATTTGGTTTTGTTTGTGAGCTTAATTAAAAAGAATAATAAGAATATTTATTTTAATAAAAATTTTAAATATATTAAAATCTCTACTGCGAAATGAGGATTAGAGGTCGGTATATATGAGTTTAAATTACACTTGTATAAATATATAAGACATATTACGAAAAAACTATGCTTTAAACTAACCAACTAATTTATTAGACAAATTTTCTGCCATCATTTTTTTTTTCAAATATCAATATGGCATATTACTTTATTTATGTAACTAAGTTGTTGGAAATACCATGTGTTTTAAAGACAATGTTATATTATAATGCATGAGTGGAGGTAAAAATTTTCTTCTTGATCCTTTTTGGTATGATTAAACTAGGTCTAAATTTCACTAGCTTAATATCATATTAGAGTCATTGAGAATTTATTATATAATCAAGATGGTGTAGTAATGAAACTCATGTGGAACAGTTTGGGCTATTCCCGTTCTGTCGAAATTTCAACTATTTAACATTTTATAACAAAGTACCAAAGCATATAACTAGCATTCAATGATCCAATATTAAAAATTGGTTCTCATTTATCAAGAAAAGAATCATTCAGGAGAAAGTTGAACCTTGAAGCAATGTTTCGAGGATATAAGATAGTATGCTCATAAAAAAAAATGTTGTAAGATAACAATTTGATTATCTCACTTATCAATCTACTTTAGTTTATGTTTAAACATACCATCACACATTGCCATAAATCTAAATGTTTTTTTTATTTATTTAATAAGGTAATTGAATTCATTTGTAGAAAGATGGATACTGATTACGAGAACAAAACTCATTAAAAAAATAATGGAAATCCCAAAATTTCAATCACTTTAATTAATACAAAAAAAAAAAAAACTAGACACGATGAATTAAATATATATAGCATGGAAGTTGCAGAGTGGGAAGAAATTGCATGTTAAGTTGGGTTGAAAAGAAGTAAGAAACGGCACGCAAATAGGGTTTGGTGTCTGAGTTTGTTGGCATCATATCATGTGCCAGTGCTTTTGCATGGTTCAGGGAAGATCATCACCAAAGAAGCAACACAAACCAATATCACTGTCTTTTAACGTGCGTTGCAAACATTAAGGAAAACAAAAACAAAAAACAGACACATACATAAAATACGTCACACACTTTTTTCTTTCTAGTCCCAACATCAAACACACCGTTCGCTTCACGTAATCACCACTCAATTTCTCAATCCATATTTACCATTATTCACAAACCACACATCAAACGATGCTCATTTTTGTATTGTCGTCTACATTTATCACGTGTAGTAGTGGAATTAAAAAAACACGCAATTTAAAAAAGTGATAGTTACTGAAAATCCGTAATGGATTTATACGAGCATAATATTATTGTAATTACCCTAGCTAACCCGATGGTGGTGATCCTAATAAGTCCTATAAAAGATTATTAGTGGGGAATATGATTAGTGGAGCATTAGTAGCATACACATAACCATATAAAGCATTTGACTTTCGGTGCAATATTTGGTCCTCATATCTTATTACTTTTTTATATGATCTTTCTCGGCTTAAGCAACTCAATTTTCGCTTTATTAACCTTCCACCCTTCAATAATTATTTTAATTAACCAACATCCAATCGCATAATTTAATGTGTACACAATATTAACTGTTAGGTTTTATAAGGGGGTATGACTATCGAGATACAATACCAATGAGATCTGAACTCAATCATATAAGACATTGACATCACTCTTAACCAAAAATCTTAACCCACATTGGTACACTCTCCCTCCAGCGGAAGCACACGAATACTCATTTTCTGCTGGAAAGATACAACATCAATAAGACCTGAGCCTAATCACATAAGACACTGACATCACTTTCAACCCAAAACTTTAAGGCAATGGATTTATGAGTCTTTATTCTTATATAGTACTCTACTTTCTCATTCTATCCAATGTGGAACTTAGACTCACACTTGAGATTCCTAACGATATATATTTTTCGAAAAAGAGTAAAACAACATCTATGCAATTTTTGTATTTATTTTAGTTTCTAAACATACATCTAATATAACTTCTTCTTTTTTTTTTTTTTTTTGTGTCGGGATGATAGAATTTGGGTAAAGAGAAATAACTTTAAGAATAGGTGTGGATATTGATAAAATGAAGAAACTTTATTTGGAGACTTTTGTGTGTGCTCTTTATCTAAAACTTTTGCATTAAAGAACGTGATAGATGACTTATCTAGCTAGTTAATCGGTCCTTTTTTTCATTTTTTTTTTCTTTTTTTTTTCTCTTCCATGGATGAAAAGTGAGTAGCAATCATAGAACTATCAATTACCATTTGAACATGTCAACAACAGTGGGCATCTACTTCTTGAAGGAACCAACCAACTTCAGAACGAATACTTAAAGGGCTCAGTTTATATTTTGGTCCCATAATCATTATTTTCTCTTTTCAGCAAAATATTCAATTGTGTATTATATACTCTGGTCCCGTAATGATTAGGGTAATCTGATACATCATCAACTTAATAATTGATATTCACTTCCATATTAACAAATACTAAAGAATTATATATATGTATGTATGTATATTTACAAGTACTAAAATAAAATAAAAAAAATTATATGTGGAGATTAAAATAAGAAAGTAATGTTAGAAATTAAGATATGAACGATTATGCGACTTTTTTTTTTTTTTTGGAAGTGGGTATATGTTTTTGTAATTACCCTTATCGTCTATTTATGATTAAATGAATTAAATGTGTGGTTTGAATATATACCTTATACGAGGGATGAGGAAAGGCAAATTCTCCGCAATTTATGAACTAAAACACACTATTAAGGTGTGGTTAACTTAGGTCAAAAACTTTGAAAGGTATGAAGAATAATTACCATTAGATTTCCGCCATCATGCAATTAGATTTCGGGAAGTGGGAAATCCATTTATATAAAATACCTATTTTTTAAAAAAAACGTGAGGTTTTTGGACAATTTTTGTTTTTATTTTCATATAAAATTGTATTAATTACTTTTTTTTTATCAATGATGTCTTTATATGTTTTTAGTTTTTGAATAATTTACAAATGAATTTATTGTGCGAAGATAAATGAGAAAAAAATAAAATAAAAAATTACATAATAGTGTTGTTTTTAGTTGAAAGGTGAATTAGTTAGACACTTAAAAGTTGGATGTGAAAATGACATCGTTCTGTTGTTAAAATAATAACAAGTCATAATAATCACACTCATCACGTTTTGACTTGTAGTGATCGATCCTAAGAAAACTTTGGTTAGGATCGAGGGGAATGAAAATGCAATAAAGAAAGTACCTACCAATGTATAATATGGTGTCATATCAAAGACATTTAATTAACTTTTACCGGTTATTCATTAATAAAAAACTTAGATATTATAAATCATCAATAATTTACGATTAATTTGATAAGAACAACGACCGTATTTTCAAAGTATTTTTAAAGTATTGTCTGTTATTTTAGAGTGTTTGAATTCTGTTATGATTTTGTCTTTAACAGACGTCTTGGAGGATAGAAAGAGGTAAGAATATTTAAACTTCACTTGACATCGACTCGTTTGAAACTTTATTGAATGTATCGATACATATTTTAAAATATATATATATATATATATATATATATATTAAACAAAGATGGAAACGTCTTGATCCGTCTATTCAAACTTAAGTTATATATCGAAAAATGTGATTTGATGTGAATATAAAGAGCATAAAGTTAGAAATGTAAGAAATAATGGGTAAGTTCTTAAAGTGTATGCATCCTAATGAAAAGCAAAAGCAAAAGAGTTTTTTTCTTTTACCGAATGCATGGGTTAGGTTTGTCATCTTCCATGCTTTGGGCAAGGAATAAGACTAAAGAAGTTATACAATAATTATTGAATCTAGTGAAGCATCTAAATCACATTATTTTATGGATAAATGTTTGTTCACATTACTTTGATTCCTATAAACTTTGACTCCTGCACTTAAAGTTCAAATCAAGTTAATATGTATTCAAAGTTCAGATATGTACGCACAAGAAAAAGATTCTTTTTAAACAAAAATAATTACTAAATTTGAAAACAACTCAATTATAACAAGTTCCATATATGATTATTCAAACAAACTTTAAACCTAAATTTTAACAACTGTACTCCAAGATGTGTCCACCATTAAAAAAAAAAACACAGTTAGATGTCATGTGGATGCAAGTTAAATTTGATTAAAAAAAAGTTTCACGAGAGAACAGTGTAAACATCTGTATCTTTTTTTTCAGATGGAGTGGGGTTAATAATTTAATTCGTGAAAAAATAAATTTAAGATATGTATTCAAATAAAGAGAGACTAAAATAACCTTTTTGGTGAAGTAATTTATATTCAAGATTTAATGTTAGCTTGAAAGTTTCTTTCTCACTTATTTTCAAAAATTCTCTGCATTCATTTGTATAAAACAAATTTTCATAATGTATAAATCATTTGATTAGTTTTCATTTATTTTAAATGAAAATTTATGTAATATGTAATTATACATTATCTGTAAGACTAGTCAAATATACATTTCATAAAAAATATATTTATGATGTAATAGTTAGTGTTATTTACACGACGGTTTGGTATCTTCCATTATTTGTTTTAAAAACGATTCTACCAAAATAATTTAAAAATATATAGAACTTTGAAAATAAATTTATTCAAAGACTAAATGTTAATTTTTTCCATGAAATTTTATGAAACAATTATTGAGACAGATATCATGTGGACACAAATTAAATTTAAATTGAAAGAATATAAAATCATGTATTTGATTTCAGGGAGTGTGGTTTAGTGTTTTGTTTTTTTTTTTTTTTTTTTTTTTTTTTATTATGTAGAAACAATAGTTGGTCGGTAGGAAGAAATAACATCTTGTTGCGAAAATATATTTTAAAGGGAAAAAAAATATACTTGGACAGGTTGATATTAGAGTTGTCAAAACGGATTGGTTCTGCCTTATCTATCATGGGTTGACCATTTAGTGAGCAATCTAATCCGACTCACTTGTTTGCGAGTCAAAAAATTTTGAATATGGTCCGACCTACTACGGGTTGATAGGTTAAACGGATTCACAAACTCACTTAATTAAAAAAAAACAATTTTTTTCTTCGATCGCAAAAAAACTAAATTATAATCATGATTAAAATCTAAATAAATTTCAATAGAATTCAAATACAATCCAAAAGGATGTTAAACTTCAAATACAAATCAAAATCACAAAAAATACAAATTAAAAATGTGTTAAGTAAAATAAAACAATCTAACTTGACTCAAATACAAAATTTAATATAATAAAGAACACTAATGTCATCGTTTATTTGCGAGTTGGTGAGTCAACTCGGCTCACTACGGTTCTAGGTGCCTATACTAAAATTTATAAAAAAAAATTTAACTCAACCTGATCTGAACTCGTAATAGATTGGGTTGATTTGTGGATTTCAACTCATTTTAACAATTATAATTGATGTATTATTTAATGGAAAATAGTGAATATACATATACATGTATTAGGTTTATGTACAGAATCATTGTTTCTAGTCCATTAATTAATCAATAATTAAGATAAAAGTAATGATATTTACAATTATACTTAGTATTGTTTTAAGACTTGTAAATACTAATTTCTTTGTAATACTAATAAATAATCTAAAAGAATTTTCACGCACAGCAATTAATACATACATGGTTTCTGACTTCCATCAAGCACATTAATGGCATATGGCAACAAATTTACTAAATTGTCTGTTTTCATCAAGTTTATCCAAACTGACAATAAAAAAAAAAAAAAAACATGAAAGTGTGTGTCACACAAACACAAATTGTCTATTTTTATAATTCTTTAAAATTAATAATTTGAATAAATTTCAAAACGTGGTACACCAAATTGTATGCATACTCTACATGTATAACACTTACATGGCATCAGTTTACAAAGACAGCAAAAATGTGTGAATTGGATTCCTGAAAGCAACATTTTAAATATTATCATGTAAGTTTAGAGAAAACGCCGACCTGCATAATTGCTAATTAATTTATTTTGATCACAGCGTTGCGAGAAGAATTAATATTAAACACAAATTCCTTCATAATTCATATTAACATAACATTAATAAAACATAATCTAATTTATATGTAAAATTTGTATCCATGGGAGAAGAAACGTAGTGGAACCAAAAATAAAATTATTTGCAGATAAAATAATAATATAAATCGGTATTAATTGTTGCAGACAGAAACAAATATACAGCTCCTATGTAGATAGAAATGAATGTTATGTTAGAAGAATGTAGCTGGGAGAATATCATTACTAATTGTTCAACATAAATAACTAATCAACCATCACCACAAAGGGCTCCACATGTCAATTTCAAACATCTAATTAATTATATCTTCACATATATATATTTTTTTAACTTGGCGGTGCCAACAATCTCCACATCACAAACATCATTTTTCACTTGTTCATATTCTCTCATTTACCTCAATTTTTCATTTTTTACTCAATAACTGGTTTTCTGATAGGTAACAAGATTAGAAGTGAGTGGTTTTGTTTTTGTTGTGTATCGAAGTGTATTATTGTAATCCTGATTAGGGAAATTTGTCTTCAGTGTTTGTCCTCTGCGATCCAAATCATAACAACAATAATAAATGAGTCGAAAACAACATTCTGATTCACTCAAATTACAAAGAAGCAAAAACCAGAGACATGTGCAAGACAAGAACTCACTCGCTACCTCAAACACTAGGGTGTCACTTTTTCAGTTCCTCAAGCGCATCCCGCTAATCGCAAACTTGTGTGAATGTGACCAAAGTGTACCCTTTTCAATCTACATTACTTTCTCCCCCAAACCACAATCACACGTTTTGTAGTTAAATTTTGCAACTTCGAAGATATTTATGATAAAAATGAATAAACGTTTTGTTATGAATTCATTAGGGTGGCTAAAAGGGGGCAGAGAGACCCCTGCCCAGGCTGTCGCAGACTCAACTGGGTCAGATTCCATTATTTTCCCAAATTATTTACCTAATCCGAAAAGCATGCCCCGACAACTAAATCAATGTCTCATTTCAATATTGCTCCGATTATTTTCTAAAAACTAATAAAAAAAAAAGTATTACATGCACTGATCCGACATCTCTAATCATGGTTAAGGTATAGAAGTGTTGTTTGTTTAGATGGATGAGGTGGCAGGTGATATATTAATTAAAATTTTGAAGGTAGTAGACATGAAAATGGAGTTGATCTGGGAAGTTATATTTTAAAAAAGATGATTTTGAAGTGGGTGGCCTAGGGAAAGAAAATGGAGTGGTATAATATATAGGGTCAATGAACCTTGACGTTTCACTAAATATATATATAATTGTCACAGTCACATGCAACAAGTCCCTACTGTGATTATCCCTGTCTTCTATATTCACTTCCTTCTCAAACTTGTTCATTTTTTAAGTCTCTCACGTTTCATCTCACCTTCTTCACTCTTCTTTTCTCAAAACTCTCTTTTTCTTTCTGGACATCATATGTCGTTCTTTCATCAACTCATGTTTCTGTTTTGGTTTTATAAGAAACACATATGTTCTCGTTTGTTCTCATTTTCTATCGTATTTATTTTAATAACTTCAAATCTAATTTTCTTCTTCTATAGGTTTTTAAAGAAGTTATAATAATGTACAATTTTTCCTGAGATCGAGTAGTTGTCGTGACAGATTTTTATATTATTATCATTATTTTCTTTATTGCATATGATTGAGAGAGTGTCATGTGTTCCACACGTCAGACACCGACACTCGTACGATACTTGTAGGACACATTATGTATAATTTAAAATATATATATATTTTTTTATTTTTAATATAATTTTGATGATTAAATAAAAAACAAATTTTATTCTATTACTATTTTTCCCATATTGAATATTATATAAATAGATTTGATTTATTTTTGTGTTAATTGACAGTTTCATGTCCTATATTTTTTCAATTTAGTCATATCTCCTTACTGTGCCGTATCCATATTCGTATCGGTATCCGGCTAACCTAGAAGTTAAATATATAATAGAAGGTTAAATTTTAAATCATACAGGATTTTAAACAATAATTAAAGAAAAAAAAAGAAAAATGATTCTGATGATTAGATATATATTTTTTTATCAGTTTTAGTATAGGTTGTTATATATATTGAGATATTTTTGTTTCCTGAATAAAATGGTATATTCCTTGATTCAACTATAGGGATGCATTATATTGATTGTTTTTCTATGGTTTGGTTTACCTTTAGAAAATTGTTTACACTTCTATTGGTTTATTCTTTTTACTAAGAATTTTATAGAGCTTCTTCTGATTTCACATATATTCAAATCATTTAAGTCAATGTTTTTATCATCTTCCCTGCAATTTGTGTTATTTTAATGTTCTATCCAATATATTAATTTCTATTCTGTTTTTTTTTTTTGAAAATGGACAAGCATCTAACGTAAATTTACATCTTTGTTATGTTGAGTTATATATATTATGGTCCATTTTTTTTAAAAAAACAAAATTTTATTGGTACTTAGTTAATTATTTATTTTATTTTTAAAAATTCAATTTGATTATTTTTAAAGCTGAAAAATGGACACGTTTTGCTTTTTGTTTTTAAAAACACAAGAAAATAATTAGTTCTGCTTGAAAATATATTTTATTAAATATTATTTTATTTTGTCTCGTGTCTATTTTTTTCAAATTATTCCGTACTAAACACTTTCTTTTTGCTTACTTTATTTTGAAATAAAAAAGTTATTTAAAATAATAATTGAAAAAACCAAAAAATAAATAAATAGCTGGCCCTTGTAACTTTACAACTCTATAACAAGTTGTATCATGATAAATTTCTCTTAAAGTCGAATGGTACCTTTAACACTTAAATTAAAAGTACTTTTCCATTTGTACATTAAAACCTACATTGTGGTTTATATCATTCTATATGTCTTCGTCAAGTTGTACGAACATATACCCAAATTGAGTCACTTCACATAATTTATTTGTTGCAATTTTTTAGTTATTCTCCTTATAAGATATATGCACTTATTCATTATATAACATCTCCCAGAGACTCAACTGAATATTAATTAGTAACAAATTTAACAAAATACTTCATATTTATAATATAATTAAAAAATAATTAATGATTTTTCATAAACCAATCATATTGATTCATAATGCCAAGAAATTTCAACTAGAGAATACAAGTTTTAATTTTCTATAAAATAAAATCTATTTTAATATTCAGAATAATCATATATATATAGATATATATATATATATATATATAATATATACATTTGAAGAGTAAGTGAAAAATAAGAGCTTACTCCTATTTTATCCTGGGTCGAGGAGCTTAAATTAAAAATGGATATCAATTGGGCCCAATAAGTGGGAGTTGAATAAAAGGCCCCGTGTAAGTGTTTGTTCTAAATCATATTACCCCTTCATTAAAAACTGGATTTCGAAATGAGGCCCGTTACAATAAGGGTGTGTTTTAAAGAGAAAAAAAATTACAATTCTTCATTTATTTTATATTATAACTATTTTAAAACTGTAAGAATAGTTTAGGCTTAATTTGATTTTTGTGTCTCTATTTCACAGAGTCCACAAATTTAGTTTCATCATTTTAGTTATTTATTTAAAAAAAATCATAATTTGGTTTTTATTTTATTTTTCACAATTTTAACTTCTCAAATTTTCATTATTTGTAATTTTAGTTCTTAATTTTTACGTAATTGTAATCCTTAATTTTTAATTATACATACCTTTATATTTTTAGTTTAATTATTCTTATATTTTATTTATTCGCGTATAACGTAGTGAAAACATTATATTTGTAGTTTTTAATTTTTTTGAAGAGGATAACAGTGGCAGAAAGTCATTATAAGATGTAATTTGACAGTGATTTAATATATTTTAAAAGTTTAACAAAACTTTTAGTATTTTGTGAACTTATCTACGTTTATTTTTGGCATATTTTACTATTATCTTTTAATTGTTCACATTTTATCACTGAAATTTTTGTTCCACATTTTATCATATTGTTTTCAATTTTTTTACCATACTAGTAACGAAACAACACCATCTTGTTTTTGTAAAACATGATGATAAACCGACATAATTTTTAAAAACATTTTACTAGTTGTTACAAATTTAACATATTAATAAAATGTGAGAAAAAAATTATAATAACAAATGAAAATCATGATAATTTAATGGTAAAATCACCACTAAAGTTTTAATTTAATGATAATAGAAAATATCTTTTGCATTTCAATATTATTTATAAAAAGAACTTTTTTTTATTCCTCTAAATAATATGATAGTTGCCAAGAAAAAAAAAACAAGTGGTTTATTCTTAATTTATATAAATAATAATAAAAATTCAATTATTATGCACTAACAATATAAATATTTTTTGGCACATAATTGATTTATTAGAAATTAGGAACGTTAAAAACTCAAAATAAACATGTAACTGAACTAAGCCCATTTAAATTGAAAACCAAAATGATATTTTTATTAAAATTAGTGCTTACGGTTATCTTTCGATTGTGTTTTGTCCACACACACTAATCCAAAGTTATATTAATTTACTTATAAATAAACTGGTAACTGAACTAAGCCCGTTTAAGCCCAAAACCAAAACAAAAAAACAGTAAAAGTAACTAATTCAGCTTAACATACAATTTTTTTTTTTGTAAGTTTTCCATGGACCCTTAAGTATCACGTTTCTTGGTGTTGGTTGGGAAGAGTTTGTTCAATCTCTAATACACATAAAATATCTTTTAATTTTTGTTGTAAATAAACAGTTGCTATTTTAAAAATAATATATAATTTAAGCATATTAAACACGTTGGTCCACAAAACCGAGAGTTAAGGAGTCAACTGATATATGAGTTAGGTATTACAGTACTGAATTTTGGTTTTTACGAGTTAAAACGAGTCAGCTCACTGTAACTTAAATTTTTAATCCCAGCATGCACGCGCGGTTGGGAGCGTGGAAGATAGATCTCACCGTCGTAATGTGCTTTAAGTGAGTATTTTTTTCGCACGAACAGATAACAAAATAGAGGTAAACCTGAAGAAAGCAGTGGAGAAGAAGCAAAGAAAGAAACACTTGACACATAGGAAAGGACGTGGTAGAAGTTTGCATGCTCTCGGTCACGCAACCTTCGTGCATTCCCAAAACCCTAAAACCCTTCATTCCCCTTCCGTCTCCGGCCATGAAGGACCGCCGCGCATTGTCCTCCTATGGCTCCGTTTACATTCCGCCGCACCACCGTTTGCGCTCCGTTGCTAATTTCAACAACTCACCCTCTCCGTTTCGCGCCAAACCCCACGAAAACCCTACACACACCATTTCTTCTCTGCAACCGCCGTTCACGGAACGAGTTACCGATAAGGCACGTTCGCGCTTCGTTTCTGCTTATGACGATACCGTTTCCGAGGAAGGCTCCGATCATGAATTCGAACTTCCCTCAGTAGTGGTGAGTAATTTTTTGTTTTTTTTTTTAACGTCTTGCATTTTCTGTTGTTATATTCGAAGTGTAGGTGGACATGTTTGTGAACGTGGTATTTGAGTTTAATTTGTGCTCTTTTGGTTTACTAGCGTGTTTCCAAATTTGCTTGTCCTAATGCTTCGCTTGATGATAACACTGACGAGTGGAAGCGGAAATTTACCGTGCTCTTAAATGACAAGAGTAAGCACGAATTAATCTCGAGAGAGAAAAGGGATAGGCGTGATTTTGATCGAATAGCAGTTATTGCAAGCGGAATGGGATTGTATAGGTGATTCTTCAATTATTTTTTCGCAACCTGAGTGCTATTGTTTTTAGTGAGGAGTAGGTCCTTATTGTGGGGATTTTCATTTGCGTTAGTTTTTGGCAGCCATATCTATGCTAAGGTTGTTGTCTTCAGTAAGGTCCCACTTCCAAATTACAGATATGATTTGGACGATCGGAAGCCTCAGAGGGAGGTATGTATCCTGTTCAATCATTTGCTCTTTACTTTTCCCTTTGGCCTTTACTGAGTTCAAATGTTTTTCCTTTTTATTTGTTTGTGTCTATAGAATGTATTTGAATCTTGTTATCCATAGAAAATTTACTTGTCAATAGATACACCTTAGTGAAGCTTTCAGGAATTGACAGGTGAGCTTGTCTTTCACCACATTTACCCGTGTTAAGGAGCATTTTGAGGAATATCTTAGCCAAAAATCCAGGATGAACAAAAGCTGTTTGGATTTTTCATCTGCAAGATCCAGCAGTAATTGCAGTATTGGTATGGATGAGGGGCTTTTTGAGCAACCTGAGCCACTAGCATCAAGTAAGGGTGTTATGGAGAAAATTGTTTGGCAGAGGAGCTTACAAATGCGTGATCAGCAGCAAGCTTGGCAGGTTACCTTCTCTCAAATAGAAAATAGTAGCATGTTTTCCTGTTCTGTGATAAAACTTTGTGCATTTTGTAGTTTATTCCTTTACCTGCATTTGGTTGTTTATTCTGAATTGAATGAATATTGAACCCACAAACTGTTTACAGAGATCTGTATTTATAATACGGTTCTGCTAGAAGTCAGTTGTAATTGTCTAACTAAAACTGTAGCACTAACTGGCACAAACAATGAAGAGCCTAAATAGAGATAACGACAAACTATAACTAACTAATTGATGACAAAGTGAGAGTTACACTCACCCCCACAAACTTGAGGAGCATTTGGCCCAAAGTAAAGAAAATCTAGCAGAAGATAATGGTTTAGCAAGAAGATCTGCCCACTGATCTTGACTGGGAACATGTTGAACCGCTAACTGCTTATCAACAACTTTCTCTCTTTAACAAAGAAAACATCAAGTTCCATCTTCTTTGTTCTTGCATGAAGGCCTTGATTATGGGCTAAATTGATAGCACTGAGATTTAAGCAAGGATTTACCATTTATTTTTTGTTCTAAGGAGTCTATGAATAAGTTTGTTGTAATTTTATAGTGTATTTATTAATTAAAAATCATAGAATTATGATAGGTGGAAATGATATCACATGCTTGTCATGGCATGCTGGTAGTATTGTAAAATATAAATAGAAATAGTCGTGAACTAAGTGAGTTGCTATTTCTCTTAAAATACCTATTAGGTAGAAACTACGATGTTAATGCTACGATGATGTTTTAGATTAATAAAAACAGTATATTTTTTCAGAAGAAAAGTTGTTTCCAAATTTCAATTATTATCCTTGTCCCAAACATATAGCTAAAATTGCAAATAGCTTATGTTTTTTTATAAATCTCAAAAAAAGCTGAAATCTATCCCAATAGTCTTTCCCAATCATATCCTAAGTATGTGTTGGAATTTCATCCTCACTGGATTAAACACCTGTCCACCTCACAGCAACATACTGTAGCTTCAGCTTCAATTTGGCTTAACATTACCCTAAATACTCTGTAATGTGAACATAAAGCGATAACATAATGCAAATCTTATTTTAAATAAAAATCCTAATATCTTAATCTGCTTATCCGTAATGGTACATTTCTGCTGGATACATGTGAAAGACAATAAGCAGAACAATTTTTGTCAGTTTTCATCTTTGGACCATGATTTTTCCATTTTCATGAAGTACACATTTGGTACATTACATACCTGGTGCAGGACTACAAGTATGTGATAGATCTATGAATCTAGGAAGGTCTCAAAAGTATACTCTAATAGGTCTACATTGAAGGCCTGATTGCGATTATCTATACCTTTAACACTACCAAAGCACCATATATGCACATATCTGTGGAACATAGGTTTTCATTAGTCACAGTTTTGGGATGATATCTTCCCCCCCATTGACAATGATCATATATCAATCTAATGCTTATTGTTAGTTGATATTCACACTAACTTGTTTTGTAATAAGTTGAAAAGAAAAAAAGTCCAGTGGTTCTTCTCCGTGGTCATTACAGTCTGTCCACATTACCTGTTACAGATACTTATTATTTTTGTGTGTTAATTGTTTTCCTTGATTATCTTTTCAATATTTTGAAATATAAACCATCGAGGAAAAACAAAGTTGGCTTGAATGTTCTTCTCATCTTACCTTCTCTTTTCAGGAATCTGCTGAAGGAAGTAGAATGCTAGAATTTCGCAGAAGTCTCCCGGCTTATAAAAAGAAAGAAGACATATTATCAGTCATATCAAGGAATCAGGTGTGTTGAATAGTTGCATTATTAACAAAATTGTTATTGGTTAAACTTATTGACTTATTAATTGTATTACAAGTTGTGTTGAACATCCTTTTAAATTAACTTTATACCGTTTGTATGTTGAATGTTGGACTTCTCTAAAAACAATGTTGCAAGTCAATTCCTGTTAGCTGGTTTGACTGGCTGATGCACTGAGGATTGTGAGTTGGTTCAGAAAATGAATCCAGTGATGCTACTTAAACTGAAATTTTTCTTGTGGAATTCAGAACCCGCTGCAAATACATTGTTGAATTTTTTATTTTAAATTTTTTTAAACCATGAATATCAAGTGTAAAGGTTATGGTGGTGGTTTGGGTGAATTTCAATGCAAACAGTAGCAGTGATTATCCCTTAAAAGGTGGGTTGTCAGGTGGGGAGTTGGCTCTTGACATTTGTATGAAAATATTTTATGATAAAAAATTTAATGTACAGGCTTTATAATTTTATACAGAAGTTAGACAACTGATATTCGACTATTATCAAGTTAATATTTATCAGACAACTATATATTAGACTGTTGTATCATATGGTTAGTTAGTTTAGCAGAGTTATTGATGAATGAGAAGTACTTGGGTTTGTGGTAGCTAGAATGCCATTCCCAACTCAATAATCAGAAAAAGCTCGGTATTTGACCTGCTTTGGTTTATACAATTGCTATAGTAATTTGATGTATGTGTGGGGACTTGGGTTGGGAGTGATAAGATATACTTCCTCGGTCTGTGTGGTCCTTAAGACTCTTGAAGTGATACCCAAATTTTCTGCTTTTATATGCCCATCGCTAGTGTCACCAGAAACACTCTTTTGGCAGAACCACTGATGTTATTGTGACTGTAAAGCTTTTATAATAATCAATATAAAATGTAGTATGCATCTTGGTTGAGTTCTGTTTCCCTTTACTTTTATTCAAATATGCAAGTTGGTTTGTTGGTAAATATATGATTTAAACACATTGTAGTCGTAATTTTGATCTTCTAAAATTTTGTTTCTATACTTTGATTGTCTGTTGTTAAATGACATATTTTTTAGGTAGTTATCATTTCAGGCGAAACAGGTTGTGGCAAGACAACACAAATTCCACAATTCATTTTAGAATCTGAGATAGAATCAGTTCGTGGAGCTGCTTGTAATATCATATGCACACAGCCCAGACGCATTTCAGCCATGTCAGTTTCTGAAAGAGTGGCCTATGAGAGGGGAGAGAAATTGGGCGAATCTGTAAGTTTATCTGCGATAGACAGAGACAGTTACTTTAATATACTATCCCAATCTATTACTTTTCTGTTTTCTTAAAATTTCATTATTTCTCCCTGTTTATTGGTTGCTCTCACACTTGCTCTTTCTCTCTCCTTGAAAGGTTGGATATAAAGTTCGACTTGAGGGTATGAAAGGGAGAGATACCCATCTTCTCTTTTGCACCACAGGCATTTTATTAAGAAGATTACTGGCAGATAGAAAGTTAAAAGGCGTAACTCATGTTATTGTGGATGAAATTCATGAGCGTGGGATGAATGAAGGTAGAGTTTTGAGCTTCATTGAATTTATTTCTTTTAGAACGTTTCTAAATATTCATATACTTTCATTTTTTTGTGACAGATTTTCTGCTTATTATCCTTAAAGAACTCCTTCCCTTTCGGCCAGAACTGAAACTGATTTTGATGAGTGCTACCCTAGATGCAGAGCTCTTTTCTTCATACTTTAATGGGGCTCCGACTATGTTTATTCCTGTGAGTTGCTGAAACATAGTGTTATTCCTTTTTCTTGATGGGAGATAGAGGTGTCTCTGGCAATTTCTTATGATAAATGGATCATGAACCTGACTACATAGATATAAAATGAAATAATTTCATAGTATCAAGGCATTAAATAAATGTTCTATTTTTTTAGTAAATAATAATATATTGGGGCCTAGAACTAAAGACTTCCCCTTTTCTTATTGTTTGGATGGACATGCTTATTAATACAGGGCTTCACATACCCCGTCAAAACCCATTTTTTGGAGAACATTCTTGAAATGACGGGCTACAGATTAACTCCTTATAATCAAATTGATGATTATGGTCAAGAAAAGATGTGGAAAATGAACAGACAGGTCCCAAGAAAGAGGAAAAGTCAAATTGCTTCTGCGGTAGAGGTATTTTAGAAATTCAAAACTTCAGTTGCTTACTACCTGTTTAGTATTTCTTAACTTTAGTTTATTTCGGAAAATGTATGACCAGGATGCAATTAGAGCTGCTGATTTCAAAGATTACAGCCCACATACACAGGAGTCTTTGTCATGTTGGAATCCTGACTGCATTGGTTTTAGTCTCATAGAATATATTTTGTGCAATATATGTGAGAATGAAAGACCTGGTGCTGTTTTGGTTTTCATGACTGGATGGGATGATATAAGCTGTCTGAAAGAGAAACTCCTGACTCATACTGTCTTGGGAGATCCAAACCGTGTTCTGTTGCTTACATGTCATGGCTCAATGGCTAGCTCAGAGCAGGTATTGTTCTGTACGTTGATGACTAATCTATAGTTGCTTTCATACAATCTGTATGTATAATGATTTGTTGTCTGAAAACAGTTTTAACAATATGTTTGTGCATGGTTTGTCAAAGAAAGGTTGTGTGTGCTTTTCTCCCTGGCACTTACTATTAATATTTAGATATACATAACGGATAGGCAATATGCAGAGATTAATATTTGAAGAGCCTGAAGCTGGAGTAAGAAAAATAGTGCTAACAACAAATATTGCCGAAACCAGTATCACGATAAATGATGTTGTCTTTGTTCTTGACTGCGGAAAAGCGAAAGAAACATCGTATGATGCTCTGAACAACACACCTTGTCTGCTCCCTACATGGATTTCTAAGGTTTCTTCTCAACAAGTAAGTTTATACTTTACTTGATTGCGTGTGTCTGTAATATATCACTCTAATAACATCTTGGTAATTACTAGACATCACTTTTTCTTATGTCATCTTCACCCTTAATGTATACATACTGGTTTTTTTCAAAACTTTCTGCATAGTTTGTCATGTTTAGTTGGTTGAATGCTATGGACATTGGGCTGTTGAAACCATAAATGTTGCTAGCTAGGAGTAATCTGGATTGGAATGTGAATTATTCTATGATAACAACTCTGCATTTTTTCCTGTAGATTAAGGCTTAGCTCTTTACCTTGTGTTTATCATTGACAGGAGAGTGGCTGTGTTCTTCATAGTTTCGTAATAATCATTATTTTGGGAAGAAATACGTACACTGAACATATTTTATCAAGTTTGATAGATGTTTTATTTACTCACTGGTCATTACTTGCACCAAGAGCTATAATGAAAAATTGGAAGTTGTAATACAGGAAGAACATTATATGGTCGTCATGAAAAGATATAAATCTAAGTTGGACTAATGGAATTCTACTATTCCTGACCATAGCCTTATAGAGAGCTTCTGATCTGATGTCTTAATTTTAATAGTTCCCAAGGGCTTTTGTAGATGAGTTTTAATTAATCTAAGTAACTAACATCCTACCACCTATTGCATATGGCTTAAATGGTCATGTCAGTCGACTTTTTAAATGAGTTAGAACAACGTCATTAGCTGCCCCTACAAATAAGAACCAGAAACAAATCTAATAATATAAAATAATAAATCGTGACACATGATATAAATTATCCAATCCAACTCTATTTGTACCTTGAAATTACCTTACATGACTAAAATACCTAATCATTCATAATTCATGTGAAAATAACGTCAAAGTAATCAAAATCTGAAATATAATTATAATTTGTCCTTTAGTGTGCTGCATCAGTGGCATAAAAGAAACTATAGATCATTTACATGGATAAGAGGCTACACGCAATTTTGATTAATTTTTTTGGTGGGGGTGGAAGAGTGATTTTATTGGTTTGTATAAAATATAAATAAAGTTATGCAATTGAAAATTGGCATTTTATTTTCTTGGATTTGGTACCACGATCCTTGGGCCATTATTTAATTACCAACTTATGGTAATTTCTCCACAGCCTATCTGAAGGATATCAAGGATAATGTCTGATGAGACTATCCAAGAGATTTCCTACAAACTTTTAGGCAAGAGTGCACTGTCATTTAAGTGAATGAATGCATTTGCTGCTGAAAATAATAATGCCTGGAAATTGCTGTTGTGTTGTAAGGCCTGGTCATGTGCCATTTTCTAAAGATTAAGGATGAAAATCGATTAGACCCGAGGATTATAATGGTAAAATGTAGTACCCCTAAAGGCTGCATACAGTTAACTACCAGTGAATGACGACCTTAATTATTAAACCATGAATGAAAATATTGGACCTTAAATGCTGAGTTTTCCCCTGAATCATTTTTCTAGAGAAGAGGAAGAGCTGGTCGAGTACAACCAGGAGAGTGTTACCATCTCTATCCTAGATGTGTGTATGATGCATTTGCGGAGTATCAATTGCCAGAAATTTTGAGAACACCTCTGCAATCCCTCTGTTTACAAATTAAAAGTTTAAGACTTGGAAGCATATCTGAGTTCTTGTCCAGGGCTTTGCAGTCTCCTGAGATACTTGCGGTATATATTTAGTTTATTCTTCAGAATTCCATCAATTCATGTACTTTTCTTTTTTTAATAAATTCATATATATATATATATATATATATATATATTGTGTGTGTTGGTTGTTTGTATGTAAATTTGTACCAGTTTTCTTTTGTGATTGTTTTATTCATAGGTACAAAATGCAATTGAATATTTAAAAATAATTGGAGCTTTGGATGAGACTGAGAATCTCACTATTCTAGGTTGGTTGATCCCTTGCTGGTACTAGAAAATTTAGCTTGTGTTCTCCCCCTGAAATGATGAGGACTTATACATGGTTCTTCACTTGACAGGGCGCTATTTGACAATGCTTCCTATGGAACCCAAACTTGGCAAGATGCTAATATTAGGTGCTATTTTCAATTGCCTGGATCCCATATTAACTGTTGTTGCTGGTCTTAGTGTGAGAGATCCTTTTCTAACACCGTTGGATAAAAAAGATGTAAGTTGTTTCTGTTTAAGATGATTGATTAATCATTGAAATGCTAGTTTGTTTTTATTATAGATTACTTAAAATTACCTAATGTCTAATCGTGTTACTCTCTTCTGCACTTATGTTCCCTATTAGCATGAACATATTACATGACAATAACATTTTATTTTCCATTTTTATGCGTGTTTCTTGGACACTAATTGCAATTGAATTTGCTTCAAGAACCCAGATACACTGAACTTTATCTGAATTGAGGCTCTCTTTTGTCGCATACAATACAGAAATATGGTACTAGGAAATAAGAAGTATGGGCATATGAAAAAATCTTTGACAAATAATAATGTGTAAACCTTATGTATTATAGATCTTGCCTTTTACCTATAACCTATATAAAGAATTAAAGTGAAGCTAAATCTTATACTTATTTCATTTTTATTTTGTTTTCTTCTCTCTGGTCTACCTTGTCTTTGGTAAAATTTGATTAAGTTTGCGTTATGTGTTAGATGTTTAGTAGAATAGAAGTCGCAGCACTCCTACAATAATTTATTTCTGCTGTTCTGTAACTAAATACTCATTATTTGCTATCTGTAACTCGTTTTTTATTACCTTGGGAAAATGTATTTTTTGTTAGTTGTTGTTAAAGTCTTCATGTTGTCGTATAGATTAATTTGGTGCCCAACTAAAGAATGCACGGATTTAGTCCCTCAAAAAATTGATCATATTTTTCAGAGTTTGGAGATACTAAGTTGACATATTTTTCTAACTCTAGTTTAGCAATTAATTATTCTGAGCTTCTATTGCAGCAGATTATTAGGATTAAGATATTCTTGATATCTCCATAGTAACTAGGAAAACTATCTTCAACATCTTCCTGTAGATCAATCCTAGTCAAGTTGGTTAGGTCTATCATACGGCTTCTACCGGGATCCCTTCTATTTGCATGCTCAATGTTCTTAGTGTGAGGCAATGTGTGGAAGATCTTACATTAAGTAGAAATATGGCCAAATTATAATATCCGGTACAAATCTATCTTTACAAGCTAACTTGTAAAGATTGAATTAGGTTTAAAGTCTACTTTATTAAAATGTATTAGATTTAGGTCCATTTTGATGATAGGCTCAAACGAGTACGATATATTGAGTGGTCCATGTATCTGTCCATGTATCAAAAGTTCCGTATAAGAGCTACTATTGAAAATCTCATGGTTAAAAATGCTTCCGGTCAAAGAGGAGTGTACCAATGTGGAAGAGACTAAGGAGGACATTGTTAGGAATCTAAGTGTAAGTTTGAGTCCTACATTGAATAGAAAAAAAAAAATGAGCAATATATAAGAAAAAAATACCTATAAGCCCATTACTTTAAAGTTTTGGGTTGAAAGTGATGTCATGGTCTCTTATATTAGTTTACTCAATGGTGTCAAATATTCCCCGTTAAAAGACCCAACAATTTCCAATCTTGCTCTCCTTTTCTTCAGCTAGGCTTTTCTATCTGATAGTCCCTGACAACATACTATTATTGGGTTAAACTATGTTGTGTCCCACTTCCTATTGAGTGGTACCAACATGAAATTCATCTGATAATAGTGTGAAAGAAGTGTGTTCCTATTATTTCTCCAAAAACGAATTGCAGTTTATCTTTTGTATACTGCTTGAAAGATACTTTAAACCGTGCACTATTTAAAAAAAAAGTTATAAAAATTTTCTACAACTTGTACATTGGGTTTCATTGCCAAAGTGTATCATGTGATGTTTTGACATTTTTTTTCTGAATGTAAGAGCTAGTCCGGATAATCACTATTTCAGTTAATTAGACTTATTTGAAGTATATAATGGATATGGTAACTTTCATGACAAAAGCACTATATGTAATATGGCCAATTTATTTTCCAACTTGTTGGTTGGGCTATGTCTTGTGTTGAAATGAATTTCATTATTTGACAGCTCAGAGTTCTTCATTGTAGCTTGCAGAGGCTGCAAAAACTCAATTCTGTGGTGCATATAGTGACCACCTTGCACTTGTAAGGGCACATGAAGGTTGGAAAGATGCTGAAATGGACATGGGTGGATATGAATACTGTTGGAAAAACTTTCTTTCCTTACAATCCATGAAAGCTATTGATGCTCTGCGGAGAGAGTTCATATGCCTGCTCAAGGATACCGGATTAGTTGATAGTAACGCAGCCAGCTGCAATGCATGGAGCTCAGATGTAAATCTTATCCGAGCAGTTATTTGCTATGGCCTATATCCTGGAATTGCTTCTGTTGTGGTATGTCCTATTTTCAAGACAAACATAATATGTTAATGTCTTCATTAGCCTAATTTTATCTTTTTTCTGTTAATAGTTGATTCCAGCACTACTCCAGAATAGTTTGTTTATAAAAGTATATTTTCTTGTACTTGTAGTTCTAAGTTTTCTTTCTTAATTATATATGAAGAGAAATAATCAAGTGCAATTTAAATTAAAATTAGATCATGTTCTGTTTAGTCAGTTACAATACATAATGACACAAATTCTTTTATTCAACTCAGTTATATTTTAAAATTGAACTTTTGCCCGCCAGATTCTCGTATTGATGGACAGAGGCCCATCCTGAACGTTTGTATGTTAATATATGTATGTTTTGAAAATGTAAATAAAGATGTAATTTCATTTGCAGAATAATGAGAAATCATTCTCTTTGAAAACAATGGAGGATGGACAAGTGCTCCTATATTCGGTAAGTTCATTCGGACCTTTATAATTTGCTGCTAGCTGTGAAGTATTTTAAATAATTCTATTAAGGTTTTATGTCACCTTTCCGTTCTATTTTGGGCTTTCCTTTTTAATCGAATATTCATTCCGTTTACCCAGAACTCAGTGAATGCTCGGGAAACTAAAATTCCATATCCATGGCTTGTTTTTAACGAGAAGATAAAAGTGAACTCGGTTTTTCTCCGCGACTCTACAGCTGTGTCTGATTCAATGGTGCTTCTGTTTGGAGGAAGCTTATTGAAAGGAGATGCTGTAAGTTTGATGTGATTTTCTATTGTTTCCTGTGTTTGTTATAATATTATATGCAATGTTTGCAGTGTCATATTGCTGTCTTAGTTTTAGTTGTCTGATGTTTTACTGGAATCCAACCCTTTTCTATCAGGATAACCATTTAAAAATGTTGGGAGGATATCTTGATTTTTTTATGGATCCGAGTGTTGTTGAAATGTACCAGAGTATACGGAGAGAACTCGATGCCTTCATTCAGAGCAAAGTAGGTGCAAATTAATATCATTCTACCTTGTCGATGCAAATAGAACTACCATTCTATTTCTGTTTTATTGCTTTTTCTGTGGCCAGTCTGAATTGACATGACAGTTAAATTTTTAATTTAAACTTTGTATTTGGCAGTTAATTTTTCCAAGAATGGGCATACAGTGGTATCATGATCTCCTATATGCAGTACGGCTGCTGATTTCCAATGACAAATGTGAAGGTAGATTTGTATTTGGTCGCCAGGTCCATAAACCATCTAAGAAGTCTATTATGTTGGCCTCACACCCAACCTTGGTTTCAAGGACTGAGAGTGGACCTGGGGGAGATAATTCTAAAAGTCAGCTCCAAACATTGCTTACGAGAGCAGGATGTGCAGCACCTGTCTACAAGACTAGACAATTGAAGAACAATCAGTTTCAGGCTGCAGTTGAATTCAATGGAATGCAGATAATGGGTCAACCTTGTAACAATAAAAAGAGTGCAGAAAAAGATGCTGCAGCTGAGGCATTGCAGTGGCTGATGGGTGGAAAGCAAGCAGGCAGGGAGTATATCAATCACTTGTCAATGTTACTTAAGAAAAGTAAGAAGGATCACAATTAAGCGGTCAAAGTAATATGCTCAATGCAAAGCTAAAAAGGACGTCTAAGGTTTCATGGGGCATTGTTACTATGAAGTCCTGGATCATTGAGTCAATTTGTCCATCATCAACCACATTGAATTTGAAGTTGAAAGATTACTCATTCTTTTATTGGAGCAAGATAAAAGATCGTCCGCGAGCATGAAGCAAGTAACTGTCAATCAAGGCTTGATGATCCTTTTCCAGCATCAGTGAGAAAATTGACGGTTAGTGGCTGGGAGGGATTAGTACATAGCATTCATTAAATGAGTTGGGTTGGCGATGCGGGCGGTTGTGCACATATTCGGCGGGAAATGATGCTACACTCGAATTCCAGTACATTCACCCATTCATTTTGTACAGTGATTATCATTTTTGACAGTATTAAAATCCTAAATATTCCAATGTTGAGCCCAAATGAACCTTTTTCTGGTCTTTTGTTCTTGGTCCGAGCAAAACCAGGTGAAAAATTAAAGTAACCGGCCAAATAAATGGGAATCTGAAACGATTGTTCAGCATCAATAAATTTTGGTTGGTGACAAATATGAGTTGAAATTTATCACATTCTAAGTTGCTTTGAGAGGACAAGCCCTGAAAGGAAGCAAGTGTTGCCAGCTCAACATTTGTTTGGATTTTCATTTCCATAGCAAGAAACAGACTATCAATGTAAAGACACCACACTCATGGAATGATTTGAATGTTCTTTGGAATGTGTATTGGCGGTAAACCAAACATGCAAGGGAAGTACAAAGATTATTTCAACCTATATCCAATTATATGTTTTAATTTATCTAATTTATTTCTTAAATAACTGATGTTCTTATTTAATAGTAATCTTATAATACATTATTAAGTTTTTTTTTCTAATTTGTTCTCACGTAAATTAAAATGTTAATTATTCAACCAACATTATTAAAAGTGTTTTTATTTTCTTAGTACTTCTACAAAAAATCTCAGGTTGCATATAAAATGAGATTGAGGTACAAGATTGGTTATCATTTGGTGTAGAAATTTAAAAGTAAAGAGAAGAAAACTAAGAGCCAAAAATTCCTTTCATTTTATTTATTTTCTATTGATAGGATTTGAATGAGAATTTCTTTGTAATATTCAGAATGTTTGCACTAAGTTTCGTTGAAATTTTATTTTCCTTTTCTTTTCTTTTATTAACATCCGTAAGAATGAGCTAGTCATTGTTTTTCCTCCCCTCCTATTACAATTCAGGATCTCCTGTCTCTACGCAGACTTTTTTCCTTTCCTTTTATTAAAAAGTTCTCTGCTAAAATAAAAAGAAAAACATCCTTTCATTAACTCTTGTGTTTGTTCAGTAACTAGAAGTTTTGGTTTATCTTATATTTCTTGATAATGTTTACCCGAAAAAAAAAGGGGACAAAAGTTTGCTTCAGTAAACTTCCCCAGAATCAGTTCTAGATACAAAAACAAATAAATAATAATAATAATAATAAATTCTCCACAATCATATTTAGACTAGTCATCATTAACTACGACCAACTTATAATTAAAATTTTATTTGGACCAAAAATGCAGTTTTCCTACTAAAATTAACCAAAAGTATACATGCATAACGTATTCCAGCCAATGATTTCTAATTGGAAAACTTAAACACTAGCACAGGACAACAAAGACTAGTCAAATGCTTATCAACTTCATATCGCTCAGGAAAGAAAAACTAAGAAAAGACTTATTCTTATTGTTATCATTTTTTTCAATACTTCATAAATATGGCACACACATGCGGATCAAATATGCGTATAATATGTCCCAATCTCCCCATCACTGCCGAGAACAAAATCTGTAAACAGACAAATAACCAAGTAATAAAACTGTTCTCATTTGGGTTTTTTAGGTTTTTTACTAATACCCATCCATTATACCAATAAAACCTTTCCTTCTAGCTTCAATTTATTCAAACTCATCTGCTAGAAGTAGAAAAAAAAAACTACAACACATCTAAGTCCCCTTCACGATCACTGCAAAGGAATGATAAAAAGCTAAAGAAATTAGTAGACATAGCCCTTGACAAACATTCCCTTCTTTGCCTCTTCACTCTCACCCTCCGCAGAATATCTTCCGAGTTGAGCCAAGGAATTTGCTTTAGCGCGCACCAAAAGAGACTTTTGAGCAGCTTCCACATTCTCAGGGTGTCCTTTCCACGTCTTCAGCACGGTGTTCTGAAGAGCTCGAGCGTACGAGAAAGAAACATGCCACGGGTTGGGGCTTTGGTTCATTGCATTTAGATTAAGTGTGGCTTCCACTTCAGATTGCCCACCAGACAAAAACTGAGAAAATAAACATTTTCACGGTTTAATTTAGTAGTTTTATATTTCACCTTTTAATTAGGTGCAATAATAAGTAAAATCAGCATAGCCAATTATGTGATTGGAGAATACAAAGGACAGGTTACTTTACCATGATTCCAGGTACTGCAGGAGGAACTCTTCTTTTAAGCAAGGTTAGAGTATATTTGGCAATGGTTTCCGGAGAAGCCTTTTCCTTATGTTCAGCGCCAGGTGTAACCATGCTAGGTTTGAGCAGAATACCCTCAAAAAGGACATTGTTTTCAGCCAAGTAGAAGAAGACTTCTGACCAAACTTTCTCGGCCACTTCCAATGTCCTTTCAATTGAATGTTCTCCGTCGAGAAGAATTTCAGGCTCTACAATTGGCACAAGACCATTTTCCTGCAACAGAGAACAAATGGAGTCAGGGGGCATTGTAAAGGAAAAACCTTTCTTGAGATAAAGAGTAACAAAAGTTCAAAGAATGACAAAAAATTACAGGGTTATCATTCGTTCAAATTTGACACCCTATGGAGTTGCATAGTTTAACACGTGCATAAAATATCTGTTCCCTTTGTCATAGACCAAACTCAACCCACAACCAAAGTTCACTCCCTCCCTCCAAATTAAAAGAACCACTATTGGTGATCGATACCAAAGGATAAACTACAAATGTATGTGCGTTACTCTAAGAATCGGCTAATTTCAGCAAACAAAATTTATGGGAGCAAGAATACCTGAGAGATAGAGGCATAACGTGCAAGTCCCCATGCTGCTTCCTTAACAGCTAATGCAGAAGGACCACATGGAATGCTAACAACTGTCCTCCTGTGGATCAAAACAATTTTAAACCCATCTCAATGCATCTGATTAGGAAGAAAATTTCACAAAGAATCAATGACTTACCACTTGGCAAATCGAGCACCTTGCTTGTAGTATTCAGCAGACCTAGAAGCCAATCCATCCAACCCTTGGCACCATGATTCATTGTTTGAACCTGGCAGGGGGACCAGACCCTAAAAATAGCAAAACTATAAATGTAACTACCGAGCCAACTTCTAAATCTAATCGGTAAGACATGAAACCATTGACAAACTCAAACAACAAACCTTATCAACTTTGATGCCAGGAACAATGTTCTCATCACGGAGGCAATCCACAAATTTCTTTCCATCAGTGGTTGACTGGTACAGGGTTTCTTCAAAAAGAATGGCACCAGAAATATACTCACCAAGACCAGGTGTGGTGAGCAGGAGTTGCCTGTAGGCCTGGCGATTCACCTCAGTATTGTCCAATCCAATGGATGCTAAACGCTTCCCGCATGTTGCATTTGATTCATCAATTGCAAGAATCCCACGCCCAGGAGTTGCAATAGATTTCTATACCACCAACAAACAAGAAAACCAGTCAACAACCAATAAAGAAACCAAGAACTGGTCCAAAGAAATATATATCTACCTAATATGGAATGAATCATCTAAAAAAATGAGATGACCCAGGGTCATGTCTCATCATTAATTCCTTTAAACTTTCACTTTATAAAATAAACATAGCATATTAATAAAGTTCATTGAAGGGTTAAGATCCAAAAGTGATAATAATGTCACCGGAGAGGATCCGTTGCTATGGGAATGGATCATGTTCAGAAGAAAAAATAAATCTTGTGAATGATAAAGTGTCAAGAAAAGGTTGTTTTAAACCTAAACTATAATCCAAATGGACACGGAAAAACAGCACCTGAAAGCATCTTCCAAGAAGTAAAGTAATACTAAAAAACCAAACCCAAAGAGAGATTTCTTTACAGAGTAAATTACGGATCAAATTAATGTAAATCAACAGACAAACAAACACGACCAAAGGCAGAAAAATACGAATGCACAAAGGGTGTACCAAGAAACAGCAAAGTTAAAACCTTTAGAGCAGAAAAAGGATGGAAATCAAGCGAATAGAGAAAGGGCAATAAATAAAGAAGAAGATAACATAAAGAATTGGTACTAACAGCGGTTTGGACGAGTTCGTGTTGGAAAGAAGAGGCGCGGATCGGGAGAGAGACCCGGCGAGGAGAGGATCCCCGGCGTGGAGAGAAGGAGCTGTGGGCGACCCACTGTGAAGACAAAGCATTGAGTTTTGCAGAAGCCATGGCCATGGAAATTACGAGTGAAAAAATTGATTGATTCAAGGTACAGTGAAGTTTGTGCTGTGTTGTGTGATCTGAAGGTTATATAGTGAAACAGAAAATTTGGTTTTCTTCGGTTTGGTTTTCTTGGTCACACCGCGGTAGGTGATGTGAGACACTTCTCAAGCGGCAATATCAACAACCCACTTTTTGCTTTTCTTTTTCAATTTATATTTTTCAAACACAAAAGTCCTTTTCCATGCTTTGTTTGAATATCAAAATATTTTATTAAAACTCAAAGTTTTTATTGATTCATATGCGGAAAATGGTTGTTATTTTTTCACTTTAGTTAGGATGATACATTAGCTTAATATAATTAAAACTCACGCGTTTGAATATAAGATTTTGTTATAATTGAAATTATAATAATAAACTATATTTTATGTTTTATTATATTTTAAGTTTCATTGGTGTGATATTTCTTACTGGAATTTAATAACAATTGGTAATTGCGGTTAAAATTACCCGTGTATTTTTTTTAATTAAAAATTCATTATATTTGTTTCAAATAAAAATGTTTACTTTTTAAAAACTTGAGTCAATATAAACCCACAATCTGAATAACCATAATCCTTATCCAAACAACGTGTATTCAACTAATCTAACAAATTAAATGATTGAATATAAATTTTAAAATATTAAATTTAGATTATTCTTGATTAAATTAAATTTAAATTCAATCCGATTTATTGACACTCAGGTCAAATGTAAAGAGATTGTGAGACTGCTCAGTTCACTAATATATAAATTATTATTTTTATATTAATTAATAGATAAAATTTAGTGTGATGTATTGTATTATTGTTTTTTCTTTAAATAGAATTAAAATTCCACTTTAATAATATAAATTAAAAAAAATTAAAAAAGATAAATATTTGGTTTATACGATTTAGATAAGTACAAATTTAAAAGATTTTAAAAGATATCACCTATTTAATTTTTAAACAAGACAAGTCTTTTGAAAAAGGATATTTGAACTTATTTAATTATGGATCTTGCTAATCAGTGTCAGAGACGGGATAATTAATATATATTGGATCATATAAAAGTACATAAATATTAAACAAAATTTGACCTAATAATCATTAATGCAACTTTATTTTATTTAAAGGATAAAAATGCCCATAAATATTGTGCAAGTGTGTTTAATATTTTATTTAATGTTCACAAATAAAATTTAAAAAGTTATTAAATAATAAAATAAGTATTTTTTAATGTTGTTAAAAAATAAATATAATTAAACATAAGAAAGTTTAAATTAACAGAAAAATCAACAAAAAATAATAATTTTAAACATTTAAAAAAAACAACATAAGAAAGTTTAGATTAACAAAAAAAATCAACAAAAAAAATAGTTTTAAACATTTAAAAAATTGACAAAAAAATAAAATTAAAGTGTCAATTTGAGACTTCATTGAATTTTTTTTTTGCTTTTGTTTGGTATCAAAAAGTTATTGTCTAAAAAATTAAAAGGGTATTTTTGTCTTTATAAAATTTGTTATGTACATTTATACTATTTTAATTATTGTACTTAATTATTTCATCTTTCAATGTAAAAATGATAGTATCAATGCACATTAATTATTCATTAACTAGTGCCTTTAGGACACAAGTTAACATTCTCGTTCAATTATAAACAATACAAGAATATAAGGACAAAAATCAAAGGAATGTCACTACAAGAAAATCTTAAAATAAAAATATGAGTTTTAGAGACAAAAATAATTGGTCATTATAGTGATTAATTTATAAACTAAAATTTATTGGTCTCTAAAATTATCACTATTATGAATAAAAAATTATAGTTAGTGACTAATTTAAACACTTAATTTTTTGATAATTAAAACCTGAGTAACTAATGTTGATGACAAATTTAAAATTTAACTAATTATTAATTATAATATTTTGTTTATAATTGTGACTGATTTAGAAATCAATAATATAAATAAGCACAATAACAAAATTGTTATTTATTTTGAAATTGATTATTGTTTAAAGATATTTTTTTATATATGTACATACTTATTATATCTTTATACTTAATTTAAAAATATAATAATTTTTATATGGAATTAATATAAAGATTCTTCATCATGATACCGAGATAATAATGATACTCAAATAGTGTTTTAAGCTTCTTACAACACTCTCTCATCTCCCATCAGATGAAGTTATGAAAAAATGGATGATTTTTAACCTTTTATCCTGAAAATCATAAGTGTCTCACAGAGAAATCTTCTAACAAAAGATGTGAATTGTTCATTTAAGGTGGAAAAAGTAAGATTAATGAGGATTGTGCTGAATCATTTGAAATGTGCTCACCAAACTCTTGACAAAGATTAATGGAAAAGTTCATTTGTAAAAAATCAAATATACAAATAATGAGTGAAAGAATTGAATAAATATTCTATTTAAAAGCCAAACAAAAAAACAAAAAAATAAAATGGATTTAATATAATTTCTCCGGTACTTGTAATTTTCATGTATAACTACTACTATATTATATATACATTATAAAAAAGTGAAACAAAATATATTATTCAAAGTTGTACTATTAAATTAAATTTAAACTGCTGACAAATCCTCGGTTTTTAGTAAATTCTGAAATTTAAATTTCTTTAAAAAATATATAATTAAGAGGAAAGATACAACTTAACAATGACTAACTACTTTTTCTCATAACAAGTTAATAGATAGTTAATATTAAAACTTTAATTTCTTAAAACATTAATTTTAAATCAGTTCTACTACCATAATAATAATAATTAAAAAGTTCTTATCCACATTATAAATAAGTCTTAAATATATATTTGGTTCATATTTTTATTATTTTTATTCAATTTGGTCTCTATTCTCGTTTTATATTGAATTAAGTCCTCATTTTTGTTAAATTGTTGTTGTTAATTTGGTAATTTTCACTGACGGTGTTTAAATAATTAACGTTTTTGAACAATACATGTCACGTGTCAGCTTTTGGATTTTTTTATTTTTTCTAAATTTTTTTAAATTTTTTTAATTTAAAAAAATTGTCAACATGTCAAGTCACAATTGTGTCACGTGTCAATGCTAGTGCCATGTATCAGTTTGTGGTTGTATTATTTTTTTTTTGTTCAATTTAGTCCCGATATTCGTTGTTTTTGTTAAATTCAGTCCCTATATTCGTTATTTTTGTTTAATTTACTCCCAAAATTTGTTAAAACAAAATCGTTTAATTTTTAAAATTGACATTATTATTAGTTATTTTTTAAATTCTATTATAAATTATAATATTTAATTATAAATTGAATATAATTCTTAGATTCAATTGTTAAATAAAATATAATTATTTAATAATATTAAAATATAATTATTAAAATTTTAAAAATATATATTAATATTTGTAAAATTCACATTTAAATTTAAAATATTTAATATTTTTATTGCATTTTAGATATTAAAATCTAAAATACTTTATATTTAAATGTTAATTTTACAAATATTAGTTTACTTTTCTAAAATATTTTAAATTTTTTATATACCAATTTTAAAAGTATTTTAGAATATAAATATTAGAAAAAAATTTAATAACTATATTCTTATAATATTTTAAATAATTATATTCTATTTAGCAATTAAATATAAGAATTTAATTCAATTTATAATTAAATTTAATAATTTATAATTGAATTTAAAAAATAATAAATTGAAATGTCAATTTTAGAGAAAATATTAATATAATTTGTATAAAAGATATTAAATTTAGTGTCAATTTGAAAGGGATAAAATTGATTTATTTTAACAAAAATTGGGACTAAATTGAATAAAAATAACGAATATAGGGACTAAATTGAATAAAAATAATAATACTACCACAAACTGACACATGGCACTAACATGGACACATGGACCAATTTTTTGAAATAAAAAAAAAATTATAAATTAAAAAAAAATTAAAAAAAATTAAAAAAAACTGGGGCTGACACGTGGGATGTTCTCTTTAAAAACGTTAACTATTTAAACACCATTAGTGAAAATGACTAAATTGACCACAATTTGACGAAAATGAAGACCTAATTGAACACAAAAAAAAATAGGGACCAAATTAACCTATAAATAATCATGTAATTATTAGAGTTGTCAAAACAGGTAACATAGTCTGATTTCACTCAACCCACCACAAATTGATGATTTAGTGAGTCAACTCAACTCGGCTCACATTTTCGCGAGTCAAAAAGTTGAACCATGTCCGGTTCACTACGGGTTGATAGGTTATACAGGTTGGCTTACATATTCACTTAATTAAAAAATACAAATTATTATTTTTTTCAGTAAAATCTAAATTATAATTCTAATTAAAATCTAAATAAACTTTAATACAATCAAAATATAAACCAAAATTAAAAAATATAAATTATTTATGTGTTGGCTAAAACAAAACAACCTAACATGACCGAAGTGTAAAGTCAAACTTAATAAACAACACTTATGTGACTCTTTTATCTGCGGATTGGTGAGCTAACCCACCAACCCGACTCACCACGGGTTCAACCCGGATGAACAGGGTAAACACATATATTATACAATGAAATTATAAAAAAAAAAATTATATACATTTTAATGTGATAAAATCGGGGTTAAATATGTTTTTGGTCCTTCAAGTTTCAGCGAAATTTGGATTTAGTCCCTCATCAAAACTTTTGACCAATTTAGTCCTTCATATTTCAAAATGCGTGAATTTAGTCCTTTTAACCAAATTTTGTTAAGTTTATCTGACGTTTCAAGCGCATTTCATGATAGTATTTAAATTATTTACACTATTTGGCACATTTTTGCTTCAATGTTAACTTAAATACTATCATGAAATGCGCTTGAAACATCAGATAAACTTAACAAAATTTGGTTAAAAGGACTAAATTCACACATTTTGAAAGATGAATGACTAAATTGGTATAAAGTTTTGATGAGGGACTAATTCCAAAATTCACTGAAACTTGAGGGATCAAAAACATATTTAACCCATAAAATCGTGAATAGTATACATATAGGAAAAACAAATGTATTTCTATAGCAAACAATAATAGTAATAATTTTGTAATTGTATTTTTACTTTTTACTCAATCATTAATTAAGTTATACTTGTACATTTAATATTAAGTAAAATAAATAAGTCAAAATAATCATGTAATATCTTAAAGAAATGAAAAGTTTTCAGAAAAAAAAAATCAACACTAATAGCTCTATGAAGTACTTTTGTGAGGTTCAGATTTTGAGAGAGTAGACGAAAATGACGACGGGTGAATGGAGGTGATGAGGAGTGAAAGGAAATGCAGAAAAAAAAATGTTAGATAGAAAGTTATCAAAATTTGTATATAACATTTTTAATGGCTGTTAAGTCAATTTAAAAATTAAATAGCCTCTATTTAATAAACATGAGTAATAAATATATAAGAACAAAATAATTCACAAGTCTAAATATATTCAATAAATTAATAATTAAACCTAAATTTTAATATTATTATTAATATTAGTGAGTATTTGAACCGTGTCTTTCATCAATTATTACGCATTCATTCAAAACTTTGTTATAATTTGTAATCGTTAATTTTTTAACGATTACATCATCTAACAATAATATCCAAAAGTATAGTTTATTTTATTTTCTATGGATTTTGTAATGTTAGGTTTTCATACTTATACTAAAAGTTCACTCAAATGTTGATGTTTATGACGTTCGTGGTGTTCTCTGAGATGTTAAATTTAGTATTTACCCTATTTTTTATAATTTAAAAATACTTACTTTTTCTTATAATTAAACAAAGTTTTTATAACTTTAATCAATGTAAGTAACTTTGTTAATAACACTTTAGGGTGCATTTTCACGGATGTGATAAAAAATGTTAGGAATACAAATTTGAAAACTAAGTAGGGACTAAAAACAAAAATACAAAAACAGGTTAAAGAAAAAAAAAATAGTAAAGCCTATAAATGCAAAGATTATTGCAAAGAGAGACATTGGATGTTTTTCTCTTATAACGTCATAGCAAAACCACCAAAACCAGAGAGACACGATGAATTGAAGGGCAGTGTGAGCACATCACCACCCTCACTCTCACAACAATTACCCTTTTCAGTTTTCTTCTTTCATTCTCTTTCTCTGTGCTAAAGACCGTGATGTCTCAGAACAAGAATGTTTCTTTGGAGCGAAGTGCTCCACAACAACCTCGTCCTTCCAATGTATACGTGGGAGTGGGAGGTTCAGACAGCCTCTGCATAAGCCCCAAACGAGATCACAAGTCTGAAAACTATGAGGACCTTCAATTAGAGTTCAACCCTCTTGTGTTTAGTTCTCTGGAGCAGTATTTGCCTCCCCACATGCTCAACCTCTCACGCGAGGTTAAGGTTCAGTACATGAGGAACATTTTGCTTCGATATTTGCCCGAGAGTGAGCGCATTCGGGTGGGTGCCGCTACAATTTTGGACTTTTTTGTGTTTTCAATTTTTTGTTGACTTCACTGTGTTTGAAAAATGATGGTGGGCTGAAGGGCCCAGATGGGTGTTGGAGTTTGGAAGCGCTCAATTTTTTCGTTTCTTTGAATTAAAATTTCATTTTGATGTTGCCCTGGGTCAATAGGCTCTCGTTTCGTTTGTGGTACCTTGTTGCTGTCTTTTTTGCATTCTTGATTGGTTTGGGAAAATTTTGATGGGAATTGGGAAAAATAGATATTTGAATTGTGTTACATATTGTCTTTCTTGATTGGCAGCACACAATTTGGATGATTCTATATTTTGATTGCTCAATGCGAGTGCATGTTGTGAAGATGATGATGTTTTTTTAACAAGTTGGTCTTTCATCAAAGATGTGGTTCCTAATCATTTATGTTTATAGTCTTGTCTTCTTAAATCTTAGGAAAAATGCCAATCTTTTCTTTTATTGGCATCCTCTTTTGTCCGTCGGAAGTACTTGCCTGCGCCTATCTTGAAAAATGATGCATCTGCCATGCAATTAGCGGGTTTTCTGAAAGCTTATCATTCTCAAGTGTAGAAGTCAACATGATAGGGATTTCTGTCTGCACTTGTCTTAGAAAATTTATTGACTTACCATTTCTGCTAAATTACTTGTTAACCTAAATAGGTGATGATAAATGAGACCAATTCCTAGTATGATAATGGAGATGTTTTTATTTTATTTTTTCCTGGTATTTTTATTTTTTTGGCTTGGTTTTGTTGTTCACTCTTTTTGAGTTTTTGACTTTGCTATTCTACCTTGGATTGAACAGATTCAAAAGCACAAGGAATACAGGCAAAAGATCATGTTGAACTATCCGGTAAGTTTTCTATGGAATGTCAAAGTAGCAGTTTTATTCGTTTGTGAATTAAAAATCTAGATGTTTCATTTTATGATTCTCTTGGAAATTGTGGGAGATGCTATTGATGGGACAATTTTTCTTAGGCTTAGGGTGAAAAACTTTAGTTGGTACCTCTTATCTGTGAGAATTTGGAATCTGCATGTGTTCTTGCTGTTAACGACATTTGAACTCAGAACCTTGTGGAAATGAATTTCAATAAGAGCCAGAGTGACCTGAGTTTCCAGTAAAAAAGCACATGTTAACATTTGAATTTTCTGAAACAAGAACAGTCATCCTGTCTCCTTTCTGTATGTTCTGATCATGCTCAATCTCACTGGTTATTTTCACTTTTGATTGTAGCCTCTGCACAGGGAGATATATAGTATGGATGCTGAGAAATTTTTCACACCATCATTTCTCAGAGCAATTAAAGAAAATACAGAAGAGAGTTTTAGAAGTATAATGACAGAACCCTGTAAAGGAATTTATACATTTGAAATGCTTCAACCACGATTCTGTGAAATGCTAGTATCTGAGGTATACATTTCTTTGCTTTGCTTTCATGCGTATATAATTTTATCGGATCTATATCAATGTATGTTCTTATCAAGTTCTATTTATTTAGGTGGATCATTTTGAAAGATGGGTCCATGCTACCAAGTTCAGAATCATGCGACCCAATATAATGAATCAATATGGTGCCGTACTTGATGATTTTGGCTTGGAAGCCATGCTTGACAGATTGATGAGTGATTTCATACGTCCTATGTCTCGAGGTTATTTTTTATTTTTCTTAATGAGAATGGATTACAACAGTATGACTGAACTATAACTAATGTTGACTAACTTTTGCAATTTGATGTTTTTCTTTTGTAGTTTTCTACTCTGAAATTGGTGGATCCTCACTGGACTCTCATCATGGGTTTGTTGTTGAATATGGAATCAATAGGGACGTGGAACTTGGTAGGTTCTCAAATTTAGGTCGCTGTTTTGTACATATGGTATTGTCTGGGATCTGTAATAGTATTTTGAACCTAAATGGAGTTTATTGTTTCAAGCAAATCTATTTATAGTTTTATGTTAATATGCTTGAAAAATTTCTTTATGCTATACACATTACCTTTCATCTTGCTGATTTTTATTCTTTTATTTGGCCATACAAAAAGGATTAGAAAGAAAAAAATGGATTAGATTTCAGATTGTTTGAAATACCAAGATATTCAGGTTTTATATTTTTCAGCCGCAATGCCATATATGGCCGTTTTGTATTCTTTTTCTGAGTAGTAGGGTACCTTATCTTTCCCCTAAAGATATTTGGGATGAATGGTTTTGGAGGATAAATTTTTCATTACGTGTATAGATTCTCTAATTCAACAGTTTTCAGAATGGAAGGTAAAAAATGATAGTTTATAATGAAATTCCAGTCAACCCTTGTTCATTTTAATAAATACTATGCTAATTCAGTTAGTTCAAGTTCACTCTAAGTATGATTGATAACTTTGTCATTCTGGATTATCTTGTGTTAAATTTAAATGTATCTACTCTTTTACTACAAAATTATCACTTGTTGCCTTACTCGTTAATCCACCCCAAATCATGACTATTAGATACTTTCTCTCACGAATTCGATTCTACGCTAGATCTTTCTCCTATTATATTGCCTACCTTAGATGCTTACATGTTTTGTGTAGTATACAAGTGTATCTTGCATGCTTTGTGTTGCCTGTTCCCAGCAAATTAGCTTTATGTGCATTTGATGAAATCTAAAGTGCAAATATTTTTTCAGGCTTCCATGTGGACGATTCAGAAGTCTCCTTAAATATTTGCTTGGGAGGCAAATTTTCTGGTGGAGAACTGTTCTTCCGTGGTGTTCGATGTGATGAACATGTAAATTCAGATATCCAACCAGGGGTATGCTTACTACCTCACTCTTATTTAAGCTGAATAATTTATATTTAACTTCATTGATCTCCAGCATATATCTGAGTTCAATTTTAAACTTTAAAGAGGTATTACCCACCAGTTGATTATTCATACCCTTCCACTATTCTGGATGGTTTTCTTTCTGTATCCCTTGTTCCTTAATCTGACATACTTCTAATGTGAGACTTCAGTGTCATACCTGGCAATTTATTTCCATAGTGCATTAAGGGACAAACTTCATAAATTTCTGAGTTTTACGTGTCATATCGTTCATCCTGCAATTGAATAACATTATGGCAATATTAGAACATGATACTGACCAAAAGTTGTGACATTAGTCATAAGTATACAAATTTCACATGAGCATCTTTATTACTTTGTTAAATAAATAGCACCAAACATGTATGTAGGAAATCTTCGATTACTACCATGTTCCAGGACATGCAATTCTTCATCCAGGTCGTCATCGGCATGGTGCTAGACCTACAACATCTGGGAATCGGATAAACTTAATTCTCTGGTGTAGAAGGTATTTGCATCATTTAATTCTCACTGGGGCAGCAATTTTTTCACACGTCCCCATGTGACTTTAGATTGCAAATTGTAAGCATAGTTCTGGTCAATCTCATATGCATGAACCTTCATGTTGTCACGCAGTTCGGCTTTTAGAGAGTTGAAGAAATATCGGAGAGATTTCTCTAGCTGGTGTGAAGAATGCAAACGCAAGAAGAAGGAGAAAGAGCGTTTGTTAGTTATGGCCACCCAACAGGTAACGCTGATTGACAATAACCACCATTGAGATTGAAGGGACATCTAAGATTAATGTTATTGTTAATGTTGCAATTCTGTGTCTTCACGTTGCAGGAATTAATGAAGAGGGAAATGCAATCGGCCTCGTGATGTTGCACATGCAAATCATATTGTATAGTTGATTCTCACCTCTGAGCTTCTTTACTGTCTCTAAATTATGGATTATCTGTAACGAAATGAAATGTACTTCAAGTTGAAAGTAATAGGCATCCATTTCATAGGGTTACATGAATCAAAGAGTAAAATAGTTATAGTTTAATAGTTGAATGTTTTTAATTTCTAATTATGATAATAAGGAACTTGAGTTCCTGATTTTTTTCATTCGTTTCTCGACGTGGCTTTGCCTCTTTACTTGCTCACAAGATTAAGGGAAGCATGGCCACAAGACTGAAATATTAGGACATTTCTGACCAAGCAATTCCTATAAATTAAAAAAAATCAACTTTTTGTTCTATTTGAGTGACTTTTTAGAAAATGAAAAGAATCCAGACTAAAAAAATACCGTGATAAGTAAAAAGTAATTATGAAACTAACAAAGTATCATACCATTGGTTTGATGGACTTTGAAATGTCAGCAGCGACATAACAAAGAATTCTTAGATTGGATGCTTGTTTTGACAAATGATGTTGTGAGGTAGATCTGTTTAAATATAAATTCCATGAAACATGTTTTTGGAACTGCATGGCAAATCTAGAATTAGATGCAGCTAGAAAGCGCGAAGGTTATGAAGTCTCTCCTATTGTGTGAAATTTCTTTCACATTTAGATCTGTTCATTTCAAATATATAACTGAAATTCTCTCTCTCATTTTTTTCCCTTTTCTGTCCCTCCCTCTCTACATTTGTCCATGCTTCTTTTCTTTCTCCTTCTCTTCTTACTACATCTAATGGCTATAACACTGATGCTATTGTTTTTGAATACTTGAAAACTAACATTCTAATATATAAGTTTAAAAAAGAAAAACCGAGAATAGTAGAGAGAAAAAAAAAACTATGGATTGATAAGTTTAAAAAAAAAATACATTCTAATATATAAATTTAGTATTTGAGAATGTATAATCTAAAATACAAGTTTTATATGAATACACAAAATAAAAAATTCATTTTCAATTACATAATTCAAAACATATTTTTCAATAAGCCACTTCATGAATGGGTATATTTTACTTTTCACACACCTTATCGAGGTGGAGGAGAAAACAATGGAGGTGTAAGAAGAAAGACCAAAAAGGTACTGTTTCTTATAAAAGGGGTCAATTGAATACTTTTAACAAAGAAATCTCCAAAAACTTTTTCCAATTGAAACAATTAACACTTAGATGATTTTGTTAATATTGATTATTAAATTTTAACAATTGATTAATTGAACATCTCTATTGATATTTTGAATAAAATTTAAAAAGTGCAGGTCATTGTCTTCTACCAGCCTTTCTAAATGTATATATACTAGTATTTTACCAGATAAACGGACTATTTAAGAAAATAAAATATTAGTATTAATATTCTATTTTATAAAATTTAAAAAAGTTTTTAAAATATAATTAGTATTAATATTCTATTTTATAGAATTAAATAATAATATTTTACAACTTTTAATATGAAAATGCATTTAAATTATTTATACCTTATAATAAATATATTTTTTCACACAATAATGAAATTAATTCAAATAAAAAAATCAAATTTAAATAATTTAAATAATTATTAAAAATTTATTTACATTATGTTTAAAAATAATATTTTATAATTGATATTCTTTTCTAAATATTTTGTTATAAACTATTTTCTAAAAATATAATTAAAATTATAAAACATGGAATGAAAATTATTTTTTTATTTAACTTAATAATTTTTAAAAGATACTACAATAAAAATGGAAAATAAATATCAATATAACTTTAAATAAATTGTTTATATATATATATATATATATATATATATATATATATATATATATATATATCTCTCGCATTGCTCATTTCTTTGATCTTCTAAGTGAAGATGTCCCAGAACCAGTACAGTGCTCCACAGCAACCTAGACCCTCCGGTGGACATACGGCAGGGAGAGTCGGAAATTTGAATTCCGATAGGCTCTGCGATAAGCTGTGCGTAAGCCCCAAGCGAGATCACAAGTCTGAAAACTATGAAGACCTTCAACTGGAGTTCAATCCTCACGTCTTCGGCTCACTGGAGCAGTATTTGCCTCCTCATCTCCTCAACCTCTCACGTGAGGTTAAGCTTCGTTATATGAGGAACATTCTGCTTCGCTATTTTCCTGAGAATGACCGCAATCGGGTGAGTGTCACTGCCACCGTAACCATAATAACTTCCCTCCCTCATGGGGTGCCCTTTAAGTTTTTTCTATCAAAATTTCATTTTTATTTTGCCCTTATTCTGGTTAGGTCTTGTTTATTTGTTTGTGTTGCCTTGTTGGTGCCAGGCCTGCACTGATGTTTTGTTTCAGAAAGTTTTGTTTATTTTTTCTATTTGGAAGACGAGAGAGTATGAATTTAGGTTGTTTCATGTTGCCTCGCTTTATTGTTGGCAAATAATTTGGATTATTCTGTACTTTTGACTGTTCTGTTGAATGGTGATGCATGATTTGAATATGGCCATGTCTGTTTAATTAACAAGGTGAGTTATGGTTCCAAATCATTATTGTATTAGTCTGCTATCGCTAGTTCTTAGAATAGTGTCATCCTTATATTTTATTGGCGTGCTGTCTTGGGTGTTGGGACTGGCAGTACTCGCTTGTGCCTGTTTTGAAAATGATACATCTACTATGCATGTTAACTGGTTTTACGGGTGCTTAACTTTCTCTAGTCTGGAAGTTTAAATAATATGGATTTCTGTCTACAGTTGTGTCAGAAGATATCATGACATGTGCTATTTGGTTTCTGGCATTACAAATTTACTAGTTAGCCTAAAAAGGTGATGATAGGTGAGCATGGTATTTGTTTGTTTTGTTGATGTGGAGTTATTCTTGGTATGGTAGAGGAGAGGTGTTTCTTTTGTTTTTCCCTGGTATTTTTTTCTCTGGCTTGGTTTTATTGTTCACTCTTTGAGTTTTTGTTATTTTATGTTGGATTGAACAGATTCAAAAGCTGAGGGAGTACAGGCTAAAGATCATATTAAATTATCCAGTAAGTTTTCAAAGGATATGAAAATGGCAGTTTTGCTCATTGGTGAATTGAATATTTTGATGGTTTCCTTTTATGATTCTTTCTGAAATTGTGGGAGATGGTGCTGCTGAAATAATTTATACTACACTTTTAACAGGAGAGATATTTTATTTGGTACTTGTCTGTTAGAATTTTGAATGAGCAGCACATGTTACCATTAGAAATTTCTGCACGAGAACAGTTATACTTTCTCGTTTCTGTATGCAACGTGATTTTCCAATGTTGCTCGATCTTACTGGTTATTGACTTTTCTTATAGCCACTACATAGGGAGATATATACTATGAATGCTGAGAACTTTTTCACGCCATCATTTCTCAGAGCAATTAAAGAAAACACCGAAGCAAGTTTTAGAAGTATAATGGCTGAACCTAGTACAGGAATTTATACATTTGAAATGCTTCAACCACAATTTTGTAAAAAACTGATGTCTGAGGTATCACATTTCTTTCCCTTCCTTTCCTTTTCATGCTATATAATTTTATCAATTTATGTTAGTGTTTCATGTTCTGATTATTTAGGTGGATAATTTGGAAAGATGGGTTCGTGGTACCAAACTCAGAATCATGCGCCCTAATGCTATGAATAAACATGGTGTTGTTCTTGAAGATTTTGGGCTGGAAACCATGCTTGACAGATTTATGAGTGATTTCATACATCCCATATCACGAGGTTTTTGTTTATTTTTCTTAACGAGAATGAATTAGAAAATGATGACTGAGATGAGGAAACTGATATAATGACATGAATTCACTTGTGCAATTTGAATGTTTTTTTGTAGTTTTCTACAGTGAATTTGGTGGATCCACGTTGGACTCTCACCATGGTTTTGTCGTTGAATATGGAATCAGTAAAGATGTAGAACTTGGTAGGTTTCTCCAACTCGTTGAATTTGGTCACTGCTTTGTAGATGCAATCTGTTATATTTTTTTTAGAACCTAAAGGGAGTTTAATGTTTCAAGCATGTCTATTTATCTTTTTATGTTATTCTACTCTAATCATACACATGATGGAATAGGCGTTTATTTACCTGGCATCTTACAGATTTTGATTCTCTTATGACTATAACTAAAGGATATGAAGAAAAAATGCATTAGATTTTTCAGATTGTATCAAATACTGAGATATTTAGTTTTGTTACATTGTTAGCCACAATGCCTTATATTCTTGTTTTGTCTACTAATTTCTATGTAGTGAAGATATCTTATCTTTTTTGGGGGTTGGGGGATGGAGTGGGAGGGTAAAATTTTCGTTACAACTATATATTCTCTAATCTGAGAGCCTTTTAGAGTGGTACAAATAAAATGATAGTTTATATGGAATTCCAGTAATAAATATTTTGTAATCGTACCCCTCCTAAACAAGCAATCTAAATGGCTGAACTTTGCACGGTAAGGAGTCTTCTTACACCAGATTTTTTTGTTGAAATCTGAAGAGCAATATTTTTGCAGGCTTACATGTGGATGATGCAGAAGTCTCCTTGAATGTTTGCTTGGGAAAAGAATTTTCTGGCGGAGAACTGTTCTTCCAGGGTGTTCGATGTGAAGAACATGTACTATCGAAAGCCGAGCCAGGGGTATGTTTAATACCTTGCACTTAAATCCTAACATACGGTTTATTTCTTAAGTGCATTAATGGACAAATTTGTTATAACTTTCTGAGTGATACATTTCATGTCATTCATACCGAAATTCAATAGCATCAGGAAAATATTAGAAACATGATATTTACAAAAGAGTATTATTACATTGGTGATAAATATAGAAATTTCATACAGACGTTTACTTTGTTAAGTAAATAACAATAACGTATCTTTGTAGGAGATCTTCGATTATACCCATGTTCCAGGACACGCAATTCTTCATCCTGGTCGTCAACGGCATGGTGCAAGACCTACAACATCTGGGAACAGGATGAATTTAATCATCTGGTGTAGAAGGTATATAATCACTTTTTCTTACTACAAAAGATGGACATGGAATGACCACTTGTTTTACTGAAGCAGCGAAATTCTCACACTGGTCCCCTTGTAACTTTGGATTGCAATTTTCAAATCATAAGTATATTTCTTGTCAATTTACATTATGCATGAACCTTCATGTTGCTGTCACAGTTCGGCTTTCAGAGAGTTGAAGAAATATCAGAGAGATTTTCCTAGCTGGTGTGGAGAATGCAAACGCAAGAAGAAGGAGAGAGCGCAGTTATCGCTTATGGTCACCCAACAGGTAAGAACACTATTTAACAATACCCTTTGAGATGAAAGGAGCTACAAAAATTAACCTTCTATGAAACAAATTCTGTGTCTTCACATTGCAGGAATTACTGAAGAGGGAAATATAAACGGCCTCTTGCACATGCAAATCGTGCTTGTATAGTTGATTCACATCATTGAGCTGCTTTTTTGTTTGTAGATTATGGATTTTTGTACGAAATGAAACATTATGTAGTTGAAAGTTATAGGCATTCGTTTCATAGTATAAATGTATGTTTTTTATTTTCTGATGATAAGAATGAACTACAGTTCCTGATCTTCTTTCCTTTTGGTTTCTCCTTTGGGGCCTTGCCTCTTTACTTTCTTAGAAGATTGAAGGAAGCCATTTCTAACCAAGAACAAATTTAACATTTTATTACTTTGAACAACTCAAATCTAGCATTTAAAAACAGAGGGGCCAAATTCAACTTCATAAATAAATTAAAGGAAAAAAAAAACTTATTTAATAAAAATAGTGATATGTTTTGACAAAAAATCACTTCTTTTGTTTTCTTAAAAAAGCTTGGCAAAAAAAAAAAAATCCGTTCAAAAAAAACAAGTATTAGCTAAAGGTTTTATTTTTTGAGTTAGTAACCAAATCAAGAAAGCATACTCTCTTTTAAAGAAGTATAATTTTGCAGTTACCACACCCTCAGTCAATACAAGGAAAATGATTTAAAAATAATCGATTTTTTATTGTTTTTATATTTTGTCTTCTAGATTATTCCATGGTAACTTTTCTTCCTTTTAGACTTTACTCTTCAAAATTCATCCTCATTGTAAAAGAATATGATGAGGCAGAATTCTTAAAAAAAAATCTATTGGAAAATAAATTATTGTGGTTTAACAGTCGCCAATTTTAATTTTTTTTTAATTTAACCTAAGAATAAGGTTTAATTAGACTTCTTTATATACAAGAAGCAGTAGTAGGTGACTGAATATAATAACTGATTCGTTATTTGTGTTAGAGTTAGTTACTATTATGGTTAGGATCATGTTTATGTCAATTAGCGTCTTCATTCACTCCTTTATATACACTTGGATCTCCAACTCACCTCTACAACGCACTCAAAACAATTCTCTCTTTCTTTATCATCTCTTTCTTCTATACTAACTCTTTCTTCTTCCCATTGAAGATTAACGAGAACGTTGACGTCTTCTTCTAAAAGTTCTTTCAAAGAAAATGACTTCCGAAGAATCTATATAGAAACCGATGAAGAAGGTGACAATGTACTATGGTAAAGCTACTAGAAACTCTTTCTGAACTTGCATGCTTTTCTTTTTTCTCCTGTAATATCAATTCATCCCTTGCAATGTCCAAGAACAACCCACTTGCATCAAGGATTTTTCACTTCGTGTCTTAATAACATCGAATGCAAACGCAAGAAGAATGAAGATGGTAATCTTTGTATGAAAGTAACTCTGCAACCATGAAAAAGCCTACTTGACAACTTGACTGAGTTCTGACAAACTATGGTTAGTTGGCTTTTGTGAATTTATCAGTTCAATAATTCAAGACTTTTGCAGCCACACTTGTTCAATGACAAAACAATGCTAATAATAGATTGTGTTAACGATGAAAATTATGAATTCGTATTACATTTGCACATTGTTGCTACTATTTTGTGATTGATCTACTAATAATAGATTGCTACTATTTCCTGGTTAAGTGAGTTAGTTTTAGGTGCTTATCATTATCTGATTCTACTGCAAAGTATTGGCATTTTAGCAATGTGTATTAACGTTTGAAACTAAACAATTGTGCAGGGACGTGATAATATGCTTACATCAATATTGTAAACAGTTTTTGACTGAAACTATTTAAAGAATCATCCATGCCACTCTCAACCCAAAGGTTTCTTACATATCTTTGTATGTATCATTTTTGAATTACTGCTTTTAAAAAATAGATCAGGTGCAGCCGAAGTTGAAATAATAAAGGGGTTAAATATGTTTTTATCCCTAAAATTTTAGTAAAATTTGGAATTAGTCATTCTTCAAAATTTTTAATCAATTTAGTCATTCATCTTTAAAAATGCGTGAATTTAGTCTTTTTAACCAAATTTTGTTAAGTTTATCTGATGTTTCAAGCGCATTTCATGATAGTATTTGAATTGTTTACACCGTTTAACACATTTTTGCTTCAATGCTCAAGTATTATCATAAAATAGGCTTAAAATGTCAAATAAACTTAATAAAATTTGTTAAGAAGGACTAACTTCACGCATTTTTAAAGATAAAAGATTAAATTAGTATAAAGTTTCGAAAATGGACTAATTTTAAAATTTACTCAAACTTGAGGAACCAAAAACATATTTAACCCATAATAAAGTGATCAACAACAAAAGAAACACCTTTGAGTAATGTTATTATCATTAATATGTGTTCGTACGGAGACAAACAAGAGATGTTAGGGACACAAATATCGCCTTACCTCAATCCTCAACTTCTTTAGTTGGCTCCTTCTCGGCTTGCGTATGCCATCTGCCAGTGTATGCGGTTTAGACTCTTGAGGGGTTACCTGGGGAGAGAGCTTTGACAATCAAGTCAATGAAAGGCTCTCAAAAAGTCAAATCTTTATCCAGGAATTAATGAAAGCGTACCTTTAATTGCTGGGTCCACGTGTATTTATAGAGTCATTAATTATGTCTGTCCACTTATGGACCAAAGGCCTTGTCTGCAATATTATAAGTTTGGTGTTATCAACAGATTACGTCTTATCTTTTGAAGTAGGCGGCCTGGACCGCTATTTGTTTCCGTTAACCGATTACTTACTTGATAATTTCCTTTATGGGATTACGTATAGGTGTGTTTGGCTGTGCGGTTTTCTTGATCCACCTATGTGCAGTACAATATTTTTCCTGAGATGTTGTGCAGTACAATATTTTTCCTAAGATGTTGTTGGTGATAAACTAAGTACTTTAAAGATGTATAGAGTCCAAATACACTATACTTTTTTAACTTTTGTGAATAATAAAATTAAACTTAAATGATTTATAATGAAATATAAATTAGTATCTCTGGATGAGCAGTTCTTTTTATAAAAAAATAAAATAATTAATAAAATTCAAAAGCTTTACTCCAAACTACGCAGCCTCCATCTATAGCTGGCACCAGTTGGTCATATTCCCCTTTCCACTTTATTTGATGGATAGAAATTTATGAGAAATTAAGACGGGATAGTTAACGAGTGAAAATTATTTATGAGAAAAAAAAAATGAAATTATTTGATATCAGTAAACTTTTTAGTAAAAATATAAAATGGGGACTTTCACGAAAATGTATTTCTATACTAAAAACGGTGGGCGATTGGGAAGTTACTCCTAACTTAGCCTTACTATCCAAAATAATCTTATTTTTTATCTTAACAAAATTTAGGATATATTTATATGAATTTCTCCTAAAATTTAACACAACAAAGTTTTATAACAAAACAACAAAGTATTAGTTATATTATTTTTAATAAATATATAAATAAAAGGTGAAAAGTTAAATTTAAATATTAAAATTTATTGAGTGATAATAGTTACGTTGTAAATAAAAACAAAATAAAATTTTAAAATTTTTAGAATATGTAAGAATATTATTATTAAAGATAATAAAATTAAGTGTATGAGATTTGTTCTTCTTCTTTTTTTCTTTCTATGGAGACTATAAAGATAGAATTGCAAATCAAAAGGTAATATATGAAGAGCCAATCAAAGACAACCGATGCGAAGGATTAAGGTAAATACTCTAAATCTCTTTGTAATTCAGTGTTTCTTATATTCTATCTATTATTTATTGTTAATGATTAGGTAAATATTTTAATTTGCTTACTATGTAAAGTTAATTATCAAATTATATTTAAGATAAAAAAAATACTTAAAAGAAATTTATACTTATATGTTTTTATTAAATTAATTATAAATTTAATTAAATTATTATCGGTATCAGCTAACTTTTATTAGAATTAAAAATATTTCATGAGTTTAAAAAAATTTAATAAATTATAAATTTAATTAGAAAAAAGATAATTAGTTATTTTTCTCTATTATAATCGATTTTAATTCTATTTTTTTCTTTTATTTATATGTTACTTCAATTTTGATTATATCTTGTTTTTATCTTTATGTAATTTAAATTTTGATATTATTTTCTTATTTTATTTATCTGTTACTTAAATTTTGATTTTTTTTCTTTTTTATTTTTATGTAACTTTTGATCTACTAATTTTACTCTTTGACTCTCATTTCTTTCTTTTATTATAGAATTGTTTTTTTTTTAAGATTTTGATAGATTTCATTCCTTAAATCTGATATTGTTATACTAATCTTTTTATTCTCATTTATAGTTAGTATGTTTTTCTTCTTCTTTTTTGTCTTTATGTTGTTTTTATTCTTTTGCCTGTTTTTATTTATTTTTATTAATAATTAATATCAAAATAAACTTTGCAGGTTTATTAAAAAAGTTGAAACTTGAGTAAGAGAAAAAGAGACTTGAAACTACAATCGAGTTTACTTTATTGACAGAGTTTACCTTATTGACGACCAGAACTAGGTTTTATTATTTTAACTCATTTGTTTTATATATTTATTTTTAGCAGTGTTTTATACTTTGTTTATTTCATATATATATATATATATATATATATATATCTCGACTAGAAAATTTGAATTAAATTATTCATAAATTCAAAAGAAGAGAAAAATTAAGGCTTTAATTACATCAGCTATGAATAAATTTATAAAAATAGATAAGAAAAAATGAATTATAAAATTGAAGAATCATAACAATATAGTAATAACAACAAAATAGAAAATGAAGAGTAGTTAATGATAAAAATGACTATGATTCTCAAACTCATGATAACATTAAAAAGATATAAAAAATATTAAATGGATAAACTTTATTATCTATAAAAAAATGTTAAATGAAATTAAATTCAACAATTTAATAAATAATTTTGTATAAAAAATTTTAAAAATAATTTTTAAATAAAAAGAGTTATTTTTAAGTCTGATTTAGACCTTCAAACCCTTGACTTGCTCCTAATCTCTTGTCTTCTTCATCCCAATCCAAATTTAAAAAAAAAAAAAAACTTAAGCTAAAAAAATGTTTAAAATGTTTGTATTTAAACCCATTGCATTTAAATATTTAACGAAAATAGATACCATTATGATAAAAGGGCATTTTTTATCGCAAGGTTACTCTCTCGTATGTTTAGCTTGTACTTTTCTTTTTCTATTTTCTTCATGCCTTTCTTTTGGGTGGTGGTCTTTGGTATACAAGGTAGTAGTATACAATTAGGTTTTCTTTCTTTCGAAGGATGAATTTGAGAAGATAAGTTAGGATTATGGTGTAATATGTTTAAGGGATGGAGAGATAAAAATGAATACATCTACAAGTAAAAATTGTAAAAGTTTGTGAATTATGATAGACAAAAAATGTTTTAATAGATAAAATTATTAGAATATAGTTTTATTTTTATGATTAAAATTATTAGAAAATAAAACATAATTATTATTTTTATCTTTATGATTAAAATTATTACAAAATAAAATGTAATTATTATTATTATAATTTCAAGTAAAAGTTCGCTATCATAGTTAAAAGCATTTTACTATTCAATTAAAATTCAAATAAAAGTACAGGAATTTAATTAAAATGAAAGGTATTTCTGTAAAATGATCTATACTGAGTTATATTTATTTTTTCCCTCTAATCTCTCTTTACTCATGTGAGGATGAGATTCAGTCATTTTTCATAATAAGTGGTAATGTTCAAGGATTTAAGTGAATTGGGTGGTTGAAATCTTATTTAAGGAAAAAAATATTTTAAACAGTTTATATTTACGGAGAATATTAACCCATGTCCCAGGTATTTTTTATGAATATATAATAAACATAAAACTTACAAAAAGTTATAATTAATTGTGATATTAAAAGATTTTAGAATAAAAATAAATAAAAGATAATAAAAATGTATTTTAGAAAATTTTGCATCTTAATATTCTTTTTAAGTAAAGATTTTCTCAAATAATAAAGAATATGAATCTAACAAGATATATTAATAATTATACTCATATATTACCGTGTTAAAAATCCTGAAGGAAACAACAATAACTTACTAAACAGAGACATCGAATGATTCATTACACCTGTATTGTATCCTAGGTCTTAATGTGATTAATACACTTGGACACTCTGATGTTAACGTTTGTTATGATTTTTAGGTATTGTTAATGATTCAATGAATATTTTAAATAAAACAGTCTTCTTCTCCCTACTTAATATTTTAAGAATCTTCTGGACTCTCCTACTTCCACTAATTAATGAATTTCCATCATTACACTTTCCTGAACCTCCCTTGAAACTCTTCTAAACTTTATAGGTTTACCATTTAATATCATCCGATCTAATGCCAACTCATTTGAAAGCACCATTTCTCATGTCTCGTCATTACTAATTGCTTTCTCTCCACCTATGAAGTCCCTCATCCATTGTGTGTCTTGTATCCTACATGTATCGGATAGTGACATTTGTACGACACGTATCAGTCGAGTGTCCAATTTGAAAGATACTTTTTTGTCTTTAACATAATTTTAACATGACTCCAATACAATGTTAATAACCACAAATTCAGTGATTTTCTATAAAAACCTATAAACTTATAAATTTATCACATAAGTTTCTATTATGATTATAAAAATAAGGAAAAAATATTATATGAACACTACTTTTCACCTTTTCTTTATATTAGATTGATAAATTAGATTCATTTTTGTGTTAATTGACAATTTATTAGTTGAAAGTTTAAAACTAATATGTATATGCATGTCATGTCCCGTGTTTTTCAATTTAGCCATATGTACGTGTCCGCATCATATATGTGTCTGTGTCCACATCCGGGTTTCATAGCTCTTCACCCATGGACCATGTCACCCCAAATTTTATAATCACATTCTCTAGTTTTTCAAATTTATGTACATGTCAAAAAATAAAGTGATAATTAGTTAAGTTTAAAAAGTCATGTTAGATTATGCATTCAAATAAACCAATCACAAATAAGCACTTAATCCCCTTAATCAATGAAGTAATCATCAAAAAATCGGAAACTTATTTGGATTGGTCATAGATGAAGTTTAGTATCTGATTTTTTAATTGTAAAACACTTGAATGTTCTTTCTTGATTTTTTCTTCTTCTAATTATGGAGAAGAATAGAAAGAAATAGAAGTATTAAATAAAATACTTTCAATAGGACTATAACCCCTTTATATAACCTCTATCGATTACTTTCTTTATAAAAGTTAATATTTTTAATTTGGTTCATTCATCAAATCAAAATATTGTTGATATATACACAATTAATCTTTCATAACATATATTCTCTTAGTCATAAACTTAATTAATTAGACTTTTTTTTAATATTTTGAATAATAATATAATGACTCTGCCACATTTTTTTATTATATATATATATATATATATATATATATATTAGAAAATGATTACTGAAATAATACTATTAATAATAAAAATATGAAAATAATATAATGATTATTAAATCAATAATAATATAAGACATATATATAAAACAATGAATATTAATCAGATATCAACAAATATAATAACAATAATAAATAAAAAATAAACAAGGAAAGGAATAGAAATATCATGGGTTGAGGCACGCATAGCGCTATCATTAGATAGAAAACGCCCCTACTGCACAGGACTAAACAAATATATCAATACACAATCATATGTATTTCTTATCATATGCGTTTCTCTCCTGTCAGATCGATCGAGTGTAGCGAAGGATCTCCGAACCTTATGAACACCACTGTCTTAAAGATAATATAAAGAATAAAGAATAACACTTTTAAGAAAACTCTAGTGTTGTCTCTGTTTGTTGTGTTTTTTCCCATGCACCTAGGTGGTATTTATAGGTAGATAAAGGAGACAAAGAAGTAAATTGCAATAAGAATATAGCCGTTAGTCATTAAAAACCATTAACCCATAAATTAAAGGTCTATAAAAACTTCAGTAACAGTAAAATTTTTATTTTAATTATTTATTTTTTAAATTATAATAAAATATTTCTAACAATCCCCCCACATAATTTAAAAAATAAAATAAAACAAAA
>Ga0214542_1000854_pt1 | contig 58975 bp, 23 predicted proteins | sample CNSS1metaG_FD_160096 | JGI IMG/M metagenome (GOLD analysis project Ga0214542, IMG submission 160096) | Root nodule microbial communities from cowpea collected in UCLA plant growth center, Los Angeles, California, USA - CNSS1 | ecosystem: Host-associated > Plants > Roots > Nodule | place: USA...
ATATATATATATATATATATATATAAATATATATATATATATATACACACGAGGTATTTGAAAGGACATTACAATGAAAATTATAAAATTGTCTCATTTACAAACTAAAAGTACTCTTTATAAGTCTTTTATGTAATATTACTAAGACAACCTCATCATGGTTAACAAATTAAAAGTGTTTATATATTATAAAATTATATATATATATATATATATATATATATATATAACATCTTAAAAATAAAATTCACAATTTTTAAAATATTATTTTATTTTATTGTTCATAAAATAAATTTTACTTAAAATAAGGTGGGCGCGTACATTATATAAAATAAGTTCTACTCTGCTGTAACATGTTATGCTTGAAGAACTTGCCCTACTTTGTGGTATTTTATAATATTTGTAAGCATTAATTTAATGAATTTAATTAATCTAACTCAAAAGTAAACAACACATAATTGATTTAAAACACAAGTTCATAGTGACAAAAGAAAAAAGGAATAAACAATTGCAATGGGAAAAGTATGGCAGACACTACTGTTTTCAGATTGGGGAAGTTGAGAAGTTGCGAATCACAAATTCATTATGTTTTGGGACCTCACATCACATCATGATTATAAACAACAACAACAAATGGTTGTTTTTTTCGTGGTGAAGGTTTTGTTAACATAACATTATAGTATTACTAGTTTATTCATTGTTTTTGTGACAGCAACATTTTCTCTTTCATGTTGTTGAGTATTTAGATTTGGGTCCTCTCCTTCATAAATTTTAACCATTGGTCACTATCTGACATGGATTTAATGGTGCACAAAGAAAGAGGAAGTGATGGATTTGGATCCCTGCAAGAATTTTTAACCATTCATTCTTCATTATTATACAACTGAGTGATACTGTTCTAGACTTTCTGGTTGTTCACATGTCATTATCCATTTATTTTTGTATCTATCATTACTCATCTTTATTTCTATCTTTTACTCTTTTAAAATTTTATTCATGAATACCTGTTGTATTTTTCAATAAATAGATATATTTATTACTTCATTAGCAATATTTATTGGTGACAAATTATTTATTAAATATGAATAGTAATTATTATTTTCGTAAAATTAAAATTCATGATATTACTTAGCGAAAAGTATAGTTAATTTATTAATATACTGATAAATAATCATTTTATATTAAAAAAGAGAGATACTGTATGGTTTTAAGAGTAAATTATATTGGCTAATTACTTTTATATGACGAATAAGTACCTTTCGTGCTCTTTTAACGCAATATTAGAAAAAGTTTTCAAATGTTCATATCATAAGTTTTTTTTTTTTCCTTTTTTCTTCAGTATCTGTCTTATACGACAAGACTTTAATAAATGCTCAATACTTCTTCAATAATTTAATTAAGATATTATTTAATAAACTGTTATCATATGATCAAATATAATTTTAATCATAATTTATAATAATATATAAAAATATTATTTTTTTCCACATTTTAAAATACTAATTTTATCTTTTAAAATATAATTATTTATTAAATTTTTGAAAATTGACTATTAGTTTTATAATTTTTTTTTTCTATTTATCAACAATTATTCTCTCATATTTTTTTATATATATATTTTTTTTATTTTTAATAAATATAATTTTATTTACGATATATAAAGAGAATTCTCTCTTTTGTGTTCACATTTTAAAATATCAATTTTACCTTTTAAAATGTAATTATTTATTAAATTTTTGAAAATTGACCACTATTTTTTCAATTTTTTTTATTTTTATTAATAATTATTCTCTCATATTTTTTACTTTATTTTAATAAATATAATTTTATTTTATATATTAATTTAATAATATTATATTATCATCACCTATTAATATAATATTATACAAATATAAAAAATGTGTATGCATGACAATGTGTATGTGTACGCTAGTTTTTATCGAAAGAAAATAAGTCTTTCTCAAAAACAAAACAAACAATTCTTTAAGTGACATGAAAAGCATCATTTCAAGTAGAAAATACATAAATAAATAAATAAAAAATTGTACCGAATAATTAATAAACATTTCAGACAATAATATAATTCACATTTTCACCAAATATATATATATATATATATATATATATATATATATATATATATATATATATATAAATATATATAGAGGGTTCTTCAAGACATTTAAAGACTTGATTTTCTCATAATTGACTCAAGCTAAAAGATCACTTTCAATTATTATAACTGGGATCACTGCTCCACACTAGACTCATTTTTATCGCACAATAAAGACAAATCAAAGCATATATGTTTGCTTGGAAACAAGGCCCAATATATGACTTTCGAATCCAATCCAACATCATTTTTTACTTGACAACCTTATTAACACCTCATAAAGGGCCTTGGCTTCCCACACCCCCATGTTTGACATCTTTGTAGACTTCTGACCGTTTTATTTAAAAAAGTTAATCAACTAATCTATAAGAGATTTTCCTTTTTGGTGTTTTTTTTTCTCACTTTTATCATTTAAGTTGCTATTTAAATTAACTGTTTAATATTTTAATTTAATTATATTTTAAAATTAAATAAATAAAAATCATCTATAAATAAATGAAATAATTTATAAAATAAATAAAAATTGTTTATATTAAATTGTAAAATCTAATTATATTTATTTTTATAATTATAATTTTATTATTTTCTTTAAAAAAATAATACATGTGACGTATGTCTTTTCAATAGTAAATAATAAAGCTAATTTTATTAATTAATTTTTATTTAAAAGATTTGAAAAGACATATTAATGATATTAGGCAGGAACATTTTATTAATGTTAACAATTTTAAGATTACACAGTCAATGTTATACATTTTCTTTCAAGATATTAAAAGAAGAATTTGGTCATCGAAAATTAGAACATTTAAAAGATATTATTATATAATATATTTCCCAACTATAAATTACAATATACAAATTAGGATAACAAAATTAGAAGTATATTTCATAAATTATTCTTGTGAGTATAACAAAATTACAAAATTTTCTCATCCAATCTTATTTTTGTAGTAGAATGTTTTTTCTCTCTTGTGTATTATTATAACATAGTTTATATACTAATATTTTCATTGGAAATTTTAATTATATAAAATTAATATTAATTATCTAACAAATAAAAACTAAAATACTAATACAATTATAAATTAAAATATAAAAATATAGCAGTATATAATAACAATTTAATAATTTTTTTCATACACTTAAAGAAGTATACACCTTAAACCCTTGCCCAAGATATATCTGTAAACACCAGACGAAAGCAAGAAATGTTAAAACCCTAACCCCAATTCTTTTGCACCTCGTGTTGAGCTTGGAGGCCACCGTTGCAGTTCTTCATCTTGTGTTCTTTAGGTACCTTCTGCCTTCTGAATTGATTAAAGCCTTTAGTTCTGTGTTGGATAGGAGAGTGGATAATCAACACTGCCAATTTAAACCATATTTCATCTATTATTATTTTTCTTTTTCTTGGAGTTTTTGTGTATTCTGCTACGACTTGAACCAATTAGATTACAGGGTGTTTGAATTCTTCATCAAAATCAAATTTTAATTTTGAAATTTCACATTTTTTTTTCTTTTTCTTTTCAATCCAGCAATGGGTGATACAGCATTTTTGGAGCACCCGATATCAGAGGATACACTGCAGTTACTCTTTCAAGCTTCCAACTCTTCTAACTTGGAAAAGTCCCTTGAGATTCTCATTCAGAATGCCAAATCCGATTCTGGACGTTTGGAACTAGCTTCTAAAAGGATTCTCCCTGCAGTGCTTAACATAGTCCAGTCACTTGCTCTAGCTTCATATCACCATCATCATCATCATCATAATCAAACCCTTTCTCTGTGTTTTAAGCTCCTCAGGAACTTGTGTGCCGGAGAAGCTGCAAACCAAGCCTCATTTATTGAGCTTAATGGCGTAGCAGTTGTTTGGAATGTTCTGAGATCAGAGGCCGGTTCCTCAGGCCCTGATCATGGATTGGTTCGGTGGGGTCTGCAGGTTCTGGCAAATGTTTCTTTAGGGGGGAAACAGCATCAACGTGCTCTCTGGGAAGAGCTGTATCCTATTGGGTTTGCATCACTTGCTAGAGTTGGAACTAAGGAGACTTGTGATCCATTGTGTATGGTGATTTATACTTGTTGTGATGGAAACCCTGAATGGTTTAAAGAGTTGTCCAGTGATGATGGCTGGCCTATAGTGTCCGAAATAGTGAGAACAGCTTCTTCTGGTGAGTGGTATGCCGTCCTGTCATCTGGGATTGTTTCGTGGCGCTTATTTTGTTTAATTTATATGATCCTTTGTCAATTGATCTTTCCTTTTTGCTTGTAATTCTTTGCCTTGATTTTAATAGTCTTCCTGACAAAACAAAATGGCGTTTATAATGTGTGGTTGAGGACTTCGGTTGTGTTGGGGTTGCAGCATGTTACTTGTACACTTTTTTGTTTTTCAATCTCGTGATGTTTTTTTAGTTGAAAACTGATCTTTTTTCTTTTCTTGGGCTTTTTCCTCTCCCATTGGTTTCTTCTGAACCAGCTGGTTTTGGTGAGGATTGGTTGAAGTTGCTCCTTTCAAGAAACTTCCTTGAAGAATCTCAATTGCCTATGTTGTTTTCCAAATTGCAATCTGTGGATGTTCCTGAGGATGAAATTATTGAGTCAAAAGTTGATCAGTTTTCATTTGAACAAGCATTTCTTCTGCAAATCCTGTCACAAATCTTGAATGAGCGGCTTGGAGATGTGACTATTTCAAAGGATTTCGCGTTGTTTGTTTTTGAAATATTCAAGAAGTCTATTGGGGTTCTTGAACATGCAATGAGAGGGAACTCTGGTCTCCCGAGTGGCTTTGCTGGGGTTGATGTTCTTGGCTACACTCTTACCATATTGAGGGATATTTGTGCTCAAGATGGTATGAGAGGTAATACAAAAGATGCAAACGATGTTGTTGATGTGATATTGTCATATGGCCTCATAGAATTGCTTTTGTCATTGCTTGGTGCTCTGGAACCTCCAGCAATAATCAGGAAAGGGCTCAAACAAATTGAGAATCAGGATAGTGATAGTTGTTACTCAAAACCATGCCCTTACAAGGGCTTCAGACGAGACATAGTTGCATTAATTGGCAATTGTGTTTATAGAAGGAAGCATGCACAAGATGAAATACGGGACAGGAACGGTATTCTACTGCTATTGCAGCAGTGTGTGACTGACGAAGACAATCCTTTCCTGAGGGAATGGGGCATATGGTCTGTGAGGAATGTGTTAGAGGGAAATGATGAAAACCAAAGGGTAGTTGCTGAATTGGAGATTCAAGGATCTGCTGATGTGCCTGAAATTAATGCACTCGGTTTACGAGTTGAAGTTGATCAGAGAACTAGACGTGCAAAGCTTGTTAACATCCCATCCTGTGAAAAATCACTTTAACTCTGTTGTATCTACAAATCGTGGTCTATTCTAGAATGATGATACGGTCTATTGATTGAATTTATGTTGGGATTATTTTCCCTTTCAAATGGAAACTGCTGTTGCCATTGTCAATGGAAGCTCAAAAGAAAAATCATTCTAATAGAAAATTATAGATGTGTGAGCAATTTTTTTGAACTCCCTTCTATACTCATGACAATTTATTTGACGCAATGTCAAATGGAAAGGAAAAACATTTACACAGTAGAATATTCATCATCACCAGAACAAAACCAAGATTATGACATTTTTAAGTAGATGTCAGTGATATTGGTGTTAGGTTTATAAGGAGGGGGTTTTACTGGAGAGATATAACACCAATGAGACCTGAGCCTAACCATATAAGACACTGACACCATTCTCAACCCAAAACCTTAAGGCAATGGGTTTATGGGTCTTTTATCTTTATATAATGCTCTACTTTCTCATTTCTGGTCTCCCCCTCCAGCGGAAGCTGTCCAACCACGAGTACTCATTTTTTGTCCTTTTCTGTACCATCGTTCTTTTCTTAACAGGATACGCTTACCTGACTCACACTAGGACCATACTGGTACTGCACTCGTTTGAGTCGGTATTAACCATCGGCTTTGATACCACTTATTAGGTTTATAAGGAGGGGGGAGATATAACACCAATGAGACCTGAGCCTAACCATATAAGATACTGACACCACTTTCAATCCAAAACCTTAAGGCAATGGGTTTGTGGGTCTTTTGTCTTTATATAGTGCTCTACTTTCTCATTTCTGGTCAATGTGGGACTTAGACTTACATTTATATTCCTAACAATTGGTATATCGTAATTAGTGGCCTGAAAATTACAAAAGAAATCGCGTTCCACATTGTGAATGAGGTTTCATGGTGGCTCAGGTTTTGTTGGTTGAATCAGTGGACTCAGTTGTTGATGTTCTCCTGTTTGTAAAGTAATAAAAACTATGGACACTTACAAAGATGGATCAGGCGGAATAATATTCATATCAACTCCTTGGAATCTTTGAGCAGTGTAAACTTTTTGTATACATATTATAGAGTTAAGAGTGTTCTTTTTTTATTATTGTTTTAGCTATCCAATTGGATGATGATTTTGTTCTGCCTAATCTTGATATGCATTATGTTACAATTAAATTTGGACAAAAGGGTCTTGATTTATACTGTACCAAAAAATGCAGAGTATGCGTGAGCGATTATTGATTAAAGTGGTTAAAAAGGAGAAAATGAAAAGAATACAAATATATGAAATAATAATAATAACAAACCAAACCTATTTTTTAACGGCTACTGTGTATGATGTATATAAAATTTCGTCATGCCAACCGATCACTATTAATAGGGAGATTTGTCTCTCACAAATTAACAAGTAAGGTGCAATGTTTTTTAGGAATCATAGTTTATAGTTTGCATTTTCAAAATTTTTATGAACATATATAATAGAAGAATTGTATAATGTATTATTCTTAACTTCGTACTTAAATTCTTCTTCCTTTTTCTCTTTGTTCTATTTCCATCCAGCATCATAAGTATGTTGTAGAAATATTCAGGACGTGAAACAATTGATTGAGAATAGAAAACCTTGAAACAGAAGGTGAAGAAAAATGTGATGGCCTACATGTTTCATGAGCAAAGCTACACCATTACCAACTCTGAATCTATCAGAACAGTAGTCTAGTCCATGTGTGTTTGATTGTGACCACTGGGGTCCGGTTACGATAAAAAATTGTAAGGAAACACAAAAAGTGTTTTTTTTTTCAGCTGCCAATTTGTTCAGTTTTTTGGTATTTCAAAACCGGTTCAAGAATTTGGAACAATTCAAGTTGAGTTTTGAACAACATAATCATTTTAAGATTATGAGAGGTGTTCTTGTAAATACAACATGGCACAGTATTATTAGTGTGTAAATATATTGCCATTCTGAAGCTAAGATATTTGGATGGCACAAACCCTAATGCAATCATGAAACAGTGTTAAGTACTAGCACACAACGTGCCTAACATTATAAAGTAGGAAAAGTAATGTCTAACTACAATAAAAAAAAAGAAAAACACTACATTGATGCTGTTTTCTAGCCAAACACAGTTGTCAGAAGTGCAGAAGCTATAGATCCCAACAAACCAACCATGATCAGGCCCTGAAGGACCAGGCTCTGACCTCTTCAGAGCACTGCAAATAACAAACACCTCATTAATGTGCCTACTTTGCATTTCACCACACTGGTTTCTTGGGAGCTTAAAACTCGTGCAACATATCTCAGAACCTATAAGGAGAGTTTAGTCTTAAAATATTTACTGAAGAGATTGATTATTTAAATGAACGTTAATATAGAGATTGATACTTGTGGACAAGAACAAAATCAGGGAGAACCCTTTTGGAAATTAGTTCCAAACTACCAGAATCAAATTTGACATTCTGAATGAGAATCTTTGAGGAAATTTTAGAGCTAGAAGAGTTGGAAGCTTGGAGTAACTGAAGGGGACCTTCTGGTATGAGTACTCCAAAAGTTATGCGTCACAGCCCACTGCTTTATTGAAAAGTGTGAACTTTCAAAATTAAATTGAATTCCATTTTTGCAATTCTGTTCAAAATACATCAACCAATGTAAAATTCTTAACTTGATTATTTACTTGTGTTGATCCTTGAGAAATAAGCTTTGTTGCATCCATATTCAATAGTTAATAGAGTAATTTGGCATGCTAAAACACCTATAACAATTCCTTTAGGTACTTGGTCTAATTTTTCCCTAACCTGTGAACCTAATCTATTTCTCTACCAATATGTCCTGCCCCTATAGTTTGATTTCATGAACCTGAGTCAGAACCCCACTTGTTCATCTTTTTTAAATATAAATGGAATGAAAGAAATGACTTGAACTGAAAGACAGAGTAGCTTAGCATTTCTCTTACTTTCTGTCATTGCCATTAATTTTATTGGAATAAAAAACCATCAAACATAATATTTTGGCCTCTATTCTTCTTAATGAATCATTCTCCATAATTTTTATTTGCTTAAAAGACAATTTATAAAGAATCAAACCACAAATAAGATTATAAGAATCAGTATACATGCTGTCCAACACTAAGTTCCTTCTTACATCTCAATAAACTCTGTTTTCTGTTTTTAGTTTCTGAAACCTGAATTGGATCAACAGGTCTGGTCCAGAGAACTCTTCCAAGGACCTCATTCTTGGACTGTGAATTCAAGGCTTATTATTCACTTTGCTTAGCTTAGTTAATTTTAAGAATGGAAGCTTTGTTTATCATCATCTATGATTGATCAAATTATATATTCAATCCACAAAGTTTTTTATTCCTGTGTTTCTTTTACACTGTTGAATTGAATATACAACATCATGTCAAGATGTCGTATCTGTACTTTTATCCAAAACTTACAGCATCATGGCTTTTATAAATCTGGGGGAAACAGCTACATCATGTTCTGAGGATCACGAAGAAACGAAGTATAAACATTTGTATAAAAATATAAGACAAAATACAAAAAGAACTTAACCAGCCAAGGATCTTGTCACAGTCTTCAGAATTGTTTAAACCATGACTTAGAACATTTGAAGGGGCTGAACATATAAGCTCCATGGAGAAAGAAGCAGGGTTACTCTGTAAACCGTGACTTGTCACAGACTCTGTGCAACATTCCCCATGCACATAAAACAACTTAGTACCTTCAACAACTTCATTAGTGACAAAAAGACAATGCCTTTTAATCCTTCCATAACAATAGGGTCAATGCATGTATTATACTAACTTGGGATATTATGATGTTTCAACTTCTTGCACTTTAATCTCAAACTTAGAACGCACAAAGTCTTGTATGGTCCCAATGTCAAGTTGCAGCAGTATCTGATGAAAACTGGTTGATGAATTAAGGGCCTAAGTCAACTAATCTATTTAATTATCATTCATGTCCTGTTGTTTTCTCTTGCTGTGCAAATCCTGATATTAGATCAGACCAAGTTAACTCTGCTAACAAAAAGCTGTTTTGGGCCTACAGCTACAACTACAATGTGCAACTCATGACAGAGCAACAATGATAGCAAACTGGGGCAATAGGAGAATCTACTCTTCCCCATTCTCATCCAACTCCAAACTTTACAGATTCAACACTCACTGCCTAAAACCTAAAACCTAAAAACAATAACCACAACATGCCATTCTTGTCAATCAAATCAAATGCCATTATTTATACAAGATATCATGAACAGTCTGAATAACAAAACAAAAAAAGAGGTAGCAAACAAGGAGTTAGACTAGCACCAGATACATGCTGTCCTTCATAAAAATACAAACATCCTTAATATATATTTCTCTCACGGCAGAAACACTCTAGGCCCCCCCAAACCCCCAAAAAAAAAAAACATTTCTTTAGAGTCTGTGAAATTGGTTCTTGAATATTGCTTCCAGTTTCGACACGTGCTTAGAGGCAAGACCGTTAGGGTGGCCACTGGTGTTGTACCTTCGCACGGATCCAGGAGGGGACCAGTTGACCATATTCAACATTACTCTCCCAAAGCCTAAGGCAAAGCAACCATGCCTCACCTTCTCTGCATATGCTTTTGGGAAGAGAGAAAGAATGGATGATGGATGTACCTCATCCATAACATGGTGGTGCCATTATATTTCATGCTGCTCAATGCTGCAATGATTGTACAGAATTATGTTCCCAATGCAAATTTGCAAGATTAGTATCCAACATTAATTTCTCTGGCATGGTTTATGTACACCATGTACCACTATCATTCAAAGCTCCACGGATTTAAAGAATATCAATTTAAAATTCTGATCTTCGTGGTCACACCGCCTGATCCCACAATAAATCCATTTGAACTTATCCACCCTTTTTCTTTTATTATTATTATTATTATCAATCATTAACATGGAAAAAACTCTCATATTTTGCTGAAACTTGATTCTGGTTTAACTAGATGTTGATTTGAGTAACTGAGTTAAAAGGGCATGATTTGATTTATGTTTTGACTGGCAGTCACGATTGGAGTAACTACATGATCCAATGGCCTTATCTGGTTCAATTAACACTGTTTTTTTATGAAGAATGCATGTAATATGTAATTTGATATCTAAAGAAAGATTTGATTCTTTTTCTTTCCTAGAGAGAGATGGTACGTGAAGAGATTGCCATGAAAATGATGGATAGAATCACAGAACGACATGTTCTAGTTTCCCTAAGCCTGATACAGAAGCAATCATAAGAAAGAATATATTAAAAAAGCAGAGTAATCCAAAATTGCACAATCTATCTATTAGATGGGCCACTGGGATTTTTCTAAATTGGATGCATGTATTCCTGACCCACGCAACAAGCTTCCAATTCCGAAAGCTTCTCTCTTTTCCCTGCCCCTCAAATTCTTTTCAGCACACAGTTATCTCTTGTGTGTTCCTTTTCCCTTTCTCGTCAGAACAAATTTTTAGCCAAAACCACATTGCTTGCTGGTTGCAATGAGCCAATGAACTTTCTGCAAAATAGCATCTCCTATTCCACTCACAAAAGTATAGGGCTTTTACTTTACATTGAGGACATAACAGATTGGTCTGGCTCATATTTTTCTCTATTAGTGTTAGAGCCTGCACTCAGGTCTAAAGAGTGGTGGGGAAAACACTCCAAATACTGCATGGGCCACCCCAAATTGTTGTTTTCCTATGAAGATACCTGTTAGCATGCAATCCACTTCGGAATCAATCACATACATAGAAGGGTGTTTTAAATCACCTTTGTGATCCTTTTGAGTAGTAGTAAAAAGAAGTGAACATGTTTTTTTTTTTTTTTTGGATTAGGTAACAGTCATTCACCAATTACCACACCAGCCCCCACTAATTTTCATTTTTGTCAACCTTTTCCTCCCTTGTGGACCCCAGCTTCTACTACCTCCTATTCCAAAAGCCTCATTTCTCTTGTATTTATCTCACATTACCATGAGTGCCAAGCCAAAGACACTCATGGACTTACCTCAAGTGTTGTCATCCCTCATTCATCACACACAGAACTAGAAACCACAGCTTCTTCAACACAACACAGAGAGGGAGAGAGGGAGCAAAACATAGACACAAAGAGGGATGGGTAACTACAGGTTCAAATTATCAGACATGATCCCCAATGCCTGGTTTTACAAACTCAAGGACATGGGAAAACCAAAAAAGCAAACCCCATCTCAGTCCAAGAAGAAAAAACAACCTTCACCAGCCTCAACCACACCACCATCAAAACCAAAGCAATCCCACCAATTCAATCCCAGAAAATCTTACTACTTCACAAGGGAGCTTAACCCAAATGATAGAATCTATACCTCACCAGCAAATAACCAAAATGCCAAATTCAGCAATTCCCCTGAAGCCCCCAGAAAATCATCCAAACAAAGACTCAAGAGAAGAACTGCAAGGACTTCTTCACCTAAGCTTGCTGTTGCTGCTAACAATGACAACTCCTCGTCACCACATGATAGCTCTGCTGAATCAGAGCACCCTGACCCAGAATTCAGAACAGATCGTGTTCTTGCCACTGAAGCATTAGATCAAACGGTTTCTTGGTCCAACTCTTTCGCCTGCAAGGTACACTCCAACGCCAAGGACATCATCATTGATGTAGACAACAGTTCCACAGAGAGAAAAGACGATAAGCTAGAAGGGTATGAATATGATTCCTTCTCGGACCTCGTGCTCCCACCAATTGTGACCAAGCCTGCAAAATTCGATGACTTGCTGAGTGATGCCAAGAAGAAAGAAACCAAAATGGATGATGCCCCAGAAGAGCCAAACCTGAAGGGACCTCTAAGAGTTAAAATTGTGAAGGAAGGCACTGCACCAATGAAGGAACATAAGAGCACCCCTGTTAGGAGATTCTCTGTGAGCTCTTCTCCAGGAGTGAAGCTTCGGATGAACTCGCCGCGAATTGGCAGCCGGAAAACTCAGACACATGGCCGGAGGAGTGTGTCGTCCGCCGCTGGCTCCGGCTCCCGGAGAAGCCTTTCGGATAGCTTTGCAATTGTGAAGTCATCACTGAATCCTCAGAGGGACTTCAGAGAATCAATGGTGGAGATGATTGTGCAGAACAACATAAGGACATCAAAGGATTTAGAGGATCTTCTTGCTTGCTATCTTTCTCTTAATTCAGATGAGTATCATGACCTCATTATCAAAGTGTTCAAGCAAATATGGTTTGATTTAACTGATAATTAGTGGAAGAACAAGTAACCAATTGAGATTTGAGACCATTCTAAACGAGTTTCTCAAGTTTCTGTTTCTCACACAATGTATGTTCACATGTAAGTAATATTAATATCTTGGTTAAGTTTAATGTATAAATCTTACTCCTTAGTCCATATTTAAGGGTGACACTATCCAAAACGAAGTTCGATGCAGAAATCAAGAGCAAAAACTGCATGCACCATCTCAGTGGTTTTGTCATGGAATTCAACCATGGAATGAAATTTACATTGCTAAACAATGCAGAAAAGTAAATGGGATTTGAGGCAATTTTGTTAACTAGGAAATAGTTGAGTTAATTTATACATGAACTGCAGAGTTCAGTTGCATATGACTCCGCAATAGTGTGGAATTGGCATGCAAACGTGTAAAATGGTTTTTGAGCACTAGCTTCATTTGGAATTGTAGACCATTTTCTCTGAGTTTAGACAGGCAAAAAAAGTTTGCCACAAACGGGTGATTGTATTGTTTAGCTTTCTGTCATCTTCCTCAAGAAAAAAACTTGGAGCATAAACTTTGCTTCTGAATTTTGGTACCTGCATGGACCCAAAGTTGTTTGAGAACAAGACATAACTGGCACAAAGTTGTATAAATTGTTCATATTGTAAGAGACAGAACCAGTTGCAAAAACTGACAACTTCTTCCAATAAAGTTTGGATTTTTTATTATTATTTCCTTTTACTCTAAAGAAATTGCCCTTTTAAGTACACCTTCTTGATTTCACGTCTTTCATCCCAAAATTTAAAGGGTTTCTTTCCTAGCCAGAAAACATGCAGCTTTTAAGATCTTGTATGTTACTTCTCCACTCAACAAACAACACAGTCAGTCACTGAGGAGAAAGATATATATATTCACTCAACTTATTATTGCACATTACTTTACACATATATTTTTTCTCATCAACTTGTTACAAAATTGAAATGTATGTTAAAATAAAAACGTCTCATTAAAAAAACCATAAATAGTATCTACATATCAGTCTCCTCTCAGCAACATTTAAAGCTCAAAAGTCTAAATGCAAATTGCTGTAATAGTCTTTTTTACATATCTGCAATTTCTAAAAAAAAAAATTCAAAAAAAGAACATATGTTTTTCAAATAGAGATATTCCCTCCTCCCTAATCATGATCTTGAGAATTCAAATTGCTATAGTCTGTCTCATTTGCGTTAAACCCTATGAAATGAGGTAAAAAAAAAAAGGGTATTTTCCTGAAGTTTGTCTAAAGGTGAAAGTTTGATTTTCAAAAGCTAAAGCAAGCAACTTGGTTTATTACAAAAGTTGTTTGAAGACTTTAACTAGAGACATAGGCACATCTGGTGACTGATGAGGACCTTTTGTGCCCTAGGCTTATATGAACAGTTTTAGTGTGTGCCCTATGCTTATAAATATAAATAGTTTCACACAGTGTGCTATAATTTGTGGGGTCGGCATTAAAAATTATTGGGTAAGCTGAATAATATCCAACGTTTATCAGATGAAGAACCAGAAAATGAAAAATGAACACTTTTAATATAATTCAATGAATTTTCTTAACTCTTTCGATTATTTTTATTTTATGATATATACGGAGTAACACGTGACCGAAATTACTAATAATACCAGAGGATTTATATCACGTATTGTATCGAGTATTTATTATTAAATAAAAAATTATAGTTATTAGTCAGAACACAACTTGTGACTTTGACTCTGATATCAATTGTTTGAATTAAACGTTTACTACTAGATCAAAATATATAATTATTAGTCAGGATTTAACTTTATCTACTAAAAAACGTAACAATCCAAATATCAAGATTCGATTATGATTCCACTCACTTCACATTCGTCTTATGCAATAAAACTAAAGTAAATTGAAAGCATAAAGTAGAGGAGTTTGTTTTCTATTCCTCTTGGTTGAACATTTATGTAAGGTTTTGGCTTTAGCTATCCCTATATTCCAATATTTTATGTGGCACATATACAGTTGAAAGGAAAGGCTCCATTGATAATGTTGCCTCTTTTTACGACAAAGGAGGTTGTAGCTTGACAAAAAGAGCAAAAGATGATAAAATATAATATATTTGAAATGGTTATTTATTTTTCTGAGGAGTGTCTGTGATTGTAGCAGTAGCAAGTTGCATGTGAGCTTTAAAATCTCACTTGTCGCTGTAAAAAGTTATGGAACTTCCTTCTCATAAGCTACATACTTTATTTGTCATCCTTATATTAAGTATTAGCTTTGACCCTTTCATCATCATTCATTTTAAAACTCTGGTTTTGATGGAGACATTCGCATGGCAAATATTTAAACACTCTGTTTTTTTAATACATTAGTTATTTAATTTTAAAAATAGCTACCTTAACCCACGTTTTTCTCTACAATAATGCACTGTCCACGATTAAACTATACTTTTCTAGTTATTGTAAGAACCTGAGTATTTTTTTTTTCTATAAGTACGTAAAAACATATCATGTCGGTTTAGTCAACTGGTGAAATTTGTTTTCTTTTGTGGTTAAGAGTTGAATTATTTAAATAATGTCTCTATGTTTAATTTAGAGGATTATGTTAAGAAATAAATTTTATGATTTATTTAATCATATAAAATCAGTCTGTAAAGTAAAAATAGTATTCACTTATTCACATATAAATTTTAATGGCTTTAATGGCTCACTTCAAATCTCAATAGCTTCAACAATGGGTACCATTAATGGCTTGCAATACGGATTTCAATTCTCCTACCAAATCCAAATATGTATGTTAGTATCTGTTGCCAACTGATACTTTATTTACGAATATAAATTTTTGTTGAAAATAATTAATTTCTTCTACATACTAACTTATAAAACAATATAAAGGTTATACCTTTATAAAACATTATTTTGATATAAAAGTATGTAATGGATTTTCACTATTGCATTGATTCAAAGGTTGATCTGACATATTTAATGAGTTTGTAAAGTGTTTGGGAAGTTTTCCTAGAAAACAAGGATTTAATTAAAGTTTCCATTATAGGAGTGACAAAGTAAGTCTTAACTTAAGGGCCATTTATTCCTCAAAATTTAGTAAGTTAGGTTAGTGTTTTTAATCCATCGCCTTCTTTTCGCTTCTCCACCTTAATATCTTAAATTCATGAGTCAAAATTAAAATAAAAGAATTTTTTTTATATTATATTATTTAAAAGATACAAATATATAGTATTGTAATTGAAGTCATCAAGATTTATAAATTAAGTTTCGATAATTAATTATAATAAAATAATATTTTTACAGCAAATTCATTTTAACCATTAAAATTTCCATATATATAAAAAAGGCATTAAGCATTAAAAATTTATTTTGCTTTCACTAAAATATATTTAGCCACAATCATTTGTATCATATTTTTTGTAGAGAAGTTAAAACTTGAAGTAAAGGATATGAAACCATTTCATAATCTTCTTGCCTAACAATCATGAACCTCACCAAGCCACTTTGTGCCATTAACACATTCATTCAACAAATGAATGAAGTTAGCACTCTTAAAAAAGGAAATTTATTTTTTGACAAAGTTTCCATAAATAAAATTAAAATAGATTCATTTTTTATTTGTTAACAAAAATAAAGTAAAAAGGTAATACTTTTTTTATCTAAATAGTTAGTTTGTCAAAGTTTGTAAAAAAAAAAACTTTGTTAGCCTATCATTTTCCCTTTAAAAATTATGTGTTTGTCTTAAGAAAAGTCACCTTTTTGGAGTTGATAAAAAAGATGAAATATGTATGTGGAAAATAGCTTTTTGGAGGGACAAAAACTAGGGTAATTTTGAAGAGTTGTTGTAAGAGTAGATAACTCCCCTTTCAATTGGAGTTCTATGTAATAAAATCTCCTCTATATATAGTTTTTCTTTTGTAATAGAAATTGGTTACACGACTCTTGTGTTCTTTATTGATACTTCATGTTGCATAATTAATTATCTATGGTTTTTTTGTTGTATCTAAACATTGAAAAATTTATTTAAAAGTTGATTTTCAGGATTGAGCAACTTAGAAACATGATTCGAGACATAATATTATATCTCGGTCGTTCCAAACCCTTCTCCTTTCTTTTACAAAGTCCTATATGGAAAGAACTAAGGTACTATATTGTTTTTTTCCATAAGATTTAGAATTTTTCTATAGGAAATTAGGACTCTTGAGTTTGTGGTGTGAATATTAGAGTTATGTTAAATATATATTGGTTCAAAGAATTATTGCATTGAGTTAAGTTATGTCAAACACAAAAAATCTACGATATTTCTCAAAGATTAACATGTACGGGAAATCTTTGACAATAGATTTTTGACTGTTTTTAAGTAAAATAAAAATAAAAAAATCTCTTAACACAAAAATCTAACTTTTCCAAGTTGAAATGAAAATGTATCATATTAATTACTCTTACAACATTACTTAACATGATGATAAATTAAAGATTTTTAACAAAAATAATATATTATTCTTTAATTTCTAACAAATCTATATAAATATTTTCATTTGTTTAACTAACCAAATATAGTTTAGTTACTTATTATATTGTAGGTATGATCAAATTTCTATGTTTTTAATAAATTAAAGATAAATTTTTATTACAAGCATTAAATTAAAAGAAAGTAAATAAAGGAAAGAAAAAGCTAGTATTACAAAATTAGTTTGAAAACGACCTGATGTGGTTACATAAAGAACAATTTACAGAATTTTGATTAGAGATGTCAAAATGGGTTGGAACTCGCGAGTTAACTTGGCTTATCACAGGTTTGGATCGGGTTGGGTTGAAATTTTTTTACAAATTTCAATATGGTTTGATTTTTGACCCGGCTCATCTAGAACCCGATTCACTTAGAACCCGGCTCACCCGGGTTGAACCCATAGTGAGCCGGCTCACCCGGGTTGAACCCATAGTGAGCCGGGTTGGTGAGCCAACCCGCAGATAAAAGGGTCACACAAGTATTTTTTATTAAGTTGGACTTTACATTTGGGTCATATTAGGTTATTTTTTTAACTAGCACATAAATAATTTGTATTTTTTTTTATTTTAGTTTATATTTGGATTGTATTAAAGTTTATTTAGATTTTAACTAAAACTATAATTTAGTTTTGACTGAAAAAAATGTATTTTTTTTAATTGAGTGAATCCATGAACCAATCTATTTAACTCGCTAATAAGTGAATCAGATTGAATTGATTCACTAAGTCGAATCGATTACCCATTTTAACATCTATAATTTTGATACATATATAAAAAGAGGTAGAGACAAGAAAAGACATTATGATTAATAAAGCTGCTGGTGAGTTTGCTATGAAAAATTTAGTTCTGATTCATTATGATGGAATAATTCCATTTTAAAGTGGTGAATTAAATTTTCAAGGTGTTTTGTGGTGTAGCGAGAGTGACGTATCATCGATCATCCTCAATTCAATAACTGTGGGACAATAGTAGACATTACGAGGCCTCACATTCATTTCTTTACCACACTATACTTCAAATCCGGATGCATATTTTTAATTTTATCTTCCTTTTTTGTTTTTTCAAAATAAGATTTCAGTGATGGATCAACAAAAGACATATTTTGAAGCATAGGTATGCAAAAATAGGGTTTTATAGGGTACTCACCAATTCACAATATTCAACTTTCTTCACAGATACATATTTTTCTTTTACGGATTTTGTTGTGTATTAAATTATTTTTAAACAAGCATTCCATAATTTTTATTTCTTTTTAATATTTTAATTGGTTGATTACTTTTATATAAATGTGTTTCATTTATTATAATATAATTCATTGTCGTAAATACTTTTTAACAATGAAATTACTTATTATTCACAAAATTAATAAATATTTGATTATTATGAAATTTTAGTTGGCATTTATATAATTATTTGAATTTTTTATCTGATACTCTAATTTAATATTTATATAATATTTTTTAATATTTAAAATTTTGATAATATCATTAATCATTTATCAATTTTTATTTATTTTTTTAAATATAAATTAATTGATATTTAAAATAGTAAAAATATGGGTATGAGTATATATGTTATTCATGTTATCCTATAGAAATGAGAATGAAACAAAAGTTATATTTACATATCAAGATAAAGATGAGTTTTTGTTGAAAAAATTAAAATGGAACAATAAAACATATATTGATATTCCATCTATTTATATATTATAAAATTATTTTATCTCTAATAAATAACATCTCTAAAATACTTTCCAATTCACATTATTTAACTTCTCCTTTTGCGTGCTATTTCCACAGTACAAATGCATATACAATAACCACGAAGGAACAATTAAGCAAATAAATATAGACAAAAGGGTTTCACGTATTGTATTTGTACGTACGGCTCCACATTGTCTTTTCTTTCTTCTTCAATTTATTATTTTTTTTTTTTGGTGATTTTCTTTCTTTTTTATTTTTTTTATATCAGAAGTGGATTTTAAATTTAACTCAATCTTACAAAACTGGTTTGTAGGATAAGAATTGCACTCACTTATATATTGTGAATTAATCTTATTTCTAATCGACGTGAGACTTCCAATATATTCTCTTATACCGAGGTATATTTAACTAAAAATTAGTGAATGATCCATTAATATCCAATAATAAATGAAATAAAACGTTGAACAAAATTCGTTAAAATAAATTCAAACTTGATTATGATATTATGTGAAAAATAGATTTTAAATCTAACTTGATGTGATTTACATTGTCCTATGTGTACGTTGACTTTTGAAGTGATGAGGATTCTGAAATCTGAGTAAAAAAATTAGAAAAAAGAAGAAGAAGATAGTCTGATAATGAAAGCAGGAAGGATTAGTGAGTTCAGGTGAATGTGTTAATTAATGTCAGAGGAAAAATAGTAATTTGGCAGACATATGATCCCCAAAAAATTTGATTTGTGAAAGGACAAGTAGAGTGAGATCCAACGTAACAAGTAGCTATAGAGCAACACTACTGCATGTGTCATAGAAAATCTGGCAGATTCTGGATTTTGCTTAAATTTCGCTAAACCCTATAATGTCTTGTCTCTCTTCTCCTGCTGTTTCAGAAATATGTTACTGTGTGGTGAAAATGGAACACACATCATCTTTTCAAAACAAACAAAAACCTTTGAAAGAAAAGGAACAGACATATCCATGCATATATGTGGCTAGGGTATAGCCTCTTCCTCCCTATATCTACTGCCCTATCAAATATTAATGCTTTCAATTATTACTCAACATCTCAACACATGAATCCATCAATAACTAAGGTAAGGGCCCCTAATTTTCTAACTTTTTTTTCTCTTCTTCTAAATTTAAATTATTTATATTCAATTTAAAATTATTTGTCAACTTGATTCAAAAATGGATTAAATACGATTGCTAAACTTAAATTTGGACATAAAATTATATTTTGTTTATATTTCAATCTTTAAATTTTAAAAATGATGATTTTTTAATCTAATAATATTAATTTTTTTACATTTTAAATTGCTTTTCAAATTTAGATAAAACATGTCAAACAATATACATATTTAAATATTAGTCTGAAATACTAGTTATTACATAACTAAACTAAAAAAAAACTATATCTTAAAATTTTTCTCTTTCTCCATGATTTTCTAATATATATATATATATATATATATATATGGTCCCTCCCTAGGAGTGTGGTTCCATCCCTTTGTGTATGGGGCTGCTACTTTTCATTGCACGCTTCGTAATTTACACTTAGGAATTGGCCACATAATGCATGAAGACAAAATTCAGATCTTTATTTTTCTTTCTCTTTTTTTTCTGATAAAAAATAAAAAAAATCTAGATGAGAGTGATTGCAGGATTCCCTAAGGTCGAAGTGATCATTCATGTTCGACAAACGTCTATGAAAACGTTTGGAGATTATTCACTAGCAACTTTTTTTGTATATATTGGAAGAAAGATTATAGCTGGATCCGTTGGGTTTAAATTCATAAGTCCACTCATTATGTATTCAAGTTGGGATAAGAAAAAGAAAATCATTTTTTTAATATTAGTTTAAATGATTTTCAACGAGATTTCACGTGAATTGACCCCTAGTCTATTTTTACATGTATTTTGAATTCTCTATTTCTGATTTATCATGAAATAATAAGGCTATTTTTAATTTAATTTATGTTTGTGTATAAATAAGAGAGTATATCGAAATCCAAATTTTGAGTTCCTTAAGCATAAAGCATAATTTTTCATAAACTTGAAGTTTAGGACTCCAATTTTTAAAGATAAGGATGTCTTGTATGGATTGTCATTCTCTCATCAATAGTTCTTGGAATATTTCTACTTATGATTATTCTATGTTGATTTTTTAGAGGAAATTACAATGTCTTAAAGTTGTTTTGAAATAATGGAATAAAAATATTTTTGGAAACATACATATGATGTTGGATAATCAATACCTTCTTTCTAATATTCAACGATAAACCTTGAATGCATGTCTATCTAATTTGGATGCTTTGCTAGTTCATTAGACTAAGATAAAAGATTATTTGAATTTTTTTCTAGATTGTCAAATTATTTAACTAAAATGAATTGGTTTAAAGAGGGAGATAGAAATATTGCCTTTTTCATGTTGTGGTTGGCAAAAGGCACGATGCACTAGTGCATTTAAGAGTTTTTACATCGCAGTATATGCCTTAGTTTCTATGCACCCGCTACATATAAACATGCAGTGACATTTTTGTAATTAAAGTCAACTTTTATGCCTCGGTTGCTATTCTAACCGAGGCATATAGCTTAAAAAAATTTGACAATTCCCTCTTTCCCAGAATTTGAAATTTTTTACATGCTTTTATTCCTTGGGTACCGTTGAACCGAGGCTTAATAGTTTTTCTGCTTCAGGTGCTTTTAACCCGATGTAGTTAAGTTGCAATTTTTTAATTTTTTTATTTCACTGAAGGAATATGCCTCGGTTCTTTTATAATTGAGGCAGTAGATGACTTATGCATCGGTCCTCTTGCCAACTGAGGCATATGAGCAAGCCAATATGCCTCGATTTCGAATTAATCGAGGCAATATCGCTTCGTAGGGTTAAAAAAACACAAATCTTTTAACAATGCAGCAACACAAGTTTTGTACTTCTTCTACGAGCGTCTCGCACACCTAGTCCACTCTTCCACTACGTGTCAGCCCTTCGTGTCGCCTGCACCACTGCTACACCGCCCTTGCACCGTTGAGGAGGTTTCCTGCGCCACTGCATCTTCTTCTTCTTCGACCAACCATCACCATTGTTTCGCTACGACGTTCGTTCCGCCTGCAACATTGAGGGGCCACTACACTGTCACTGCACAGTCGAGGAGCCGCTGCATCTTCTTCTTCGAGCAACCATCACCAACGTCCATTGTGTCGTTCCGTTCAGTCTGCCTGCATCATCGTTGCACCGCATCGTCGAGGAGGTTATTCCGGTGCCACTGTCGCTGCCATTGCCTCTGTTCAATCATGCTCCTTTATATGTTTATTTTTACATTTTGGGTTGTTTTTGGATTCACCTTGATTTAATTTTCTGCATTGTTTGTGTGTTCTGTTAAGACTTTGGCAAGTGTACCAAGTCGCGCAAGTAGTAACCTGTAAGACCGAGATATCATTTCCCAAGAGACTCGTGTATACTAAATAATTGCGTAATTAGTGACTAATTTAAACTAATGAATAAATCCATATTTTGAGTTTTAATGTATGAAATTAAACTTTGCATAAATAATTAAAATTGAACTTTGGAAGTTAAAGGCACTTAGTGAATGGAAAAGATTAGAAATGAAATGACTTGATATTGCCGGGGTTAGAATTCACCAACTATGCTCTCATGCAACTACAATTTAACATCCTTTTCATTAATATGCTAATGTCAACCCACAATTTTACTCAAACCCTAATTCCTTAATGGATTGAGCCTAAATTTCCTTATTAAAAGTCAATTCCTTGAACTCTTAATAAGAAAATTTGCTTTATGCACTAAGGTTTAAGACAATCAATGGGTCAAGCCCCATTCCTAGGTACAAGCTCCATTGAGTTTTCTTATTCTAAATCTAGGTTTCAAAAGATATTTCCACACCCAATGAACCAAAAATCATGCAATGGATGGTTAAATCAATGCAAGCATTAAGTGAAGAAACAAGAAGACTAGCAATTAATGAAAGAGTCATATATATAATCAAAACATTTGCATTTACACAAGAGTTTCGTGGCTACATCTAACCCCAACAAAAATGGGTTTAGCTCTCCATTGTCATGGAGAGCTCAAGCTTGCAAATGAAAGAGATGGAAGAGAAAGAGATACAAAGAGGAAGATGGAGCTGTTCCCACAAGCCCTAGCACTCCTCCAAGCTCTCCAAATGTGTTCTTCGTGCCTCCAAAAAGCCAAAGATCCCTTTCCCCTCGCGAAAACAGAAAAAAAGAGCCAACTTGCCACATCAGCGAACACTGGCGCCTGGCGGAAGGGTCTCACCGCCAGGCGCAAGCCACCAAACAGGGGGCAAGTCTTCCCGCTACCGCCTGGCGGTGACCAAGTGCCGCCAGGCAGTGACTAATAGTAGCGCCTGTCTGGCGCTTGGCTAGCGCGTGGCTGGCGGTCTGTTCCGCCTGGCGCTGGCTTTGCGTCGCCAGGCGCTTCCTGTTGACATTTTTCTTCTTCTCCTTGCTATTCCGGGTCACTCATTTATTTGGACTTTTGGAGCAAAGCTTCCAATCTACAAAAAGGACACAAAAAATGGGGATTAATGGTATATTTAGATCAATGTAACCCACAATGTATTCATTTACAAAAGTAAGGTAAAATTGAGGATTAAGTAAGTTAAAAGCTTTGGAAGAGATGATTTTGCTAATGAAATATAGCTTAGATAATGGTAAAAATTAACATTATCATGTTCTTATATTTTCAATCTTATATGCAGGGTGGGTACTGTGAGAAGTGAGAGTGTGTCTGTGTGTGTGTGTGTGTTGGGTTTGGGTTTCGTGAGTGATTGTTTTAGTGAGGTGTGAGTGTTGGGTCATGGGTGTAGTGAGATGAGAGTGTGTTTGAGTGATGCACATGCATCATGCAAGGGTGTTGTGGGAAAAGAAAGAATAGTGTATCATATTAGTTGGTGGTTTAGTGTATGGCTATTGTGGAAAAAAAAAGAGAAGAGTGTTGTGAGGAATGTGAACGTGAATGTGAGAATTGTGGGTACATGAGTGGTGCATTAAAGTGAGTGAAGTGAGGATTGTGTGGGTTAGTGAAGGTTAGTGAGGTGTATGGTGCGAGTTTCGTGAGAGAGTGTGTGATTGTGAGAGAAGAGGAGTGTGTGATGGGTGGGTTACGTGAATGAGAAAAAGAGAGAGTGTAGTGTGCATGAATGAGAAAAGAGAGTGGTGCAGTGAGTAGGCTCTAGGAGAGAGAAGAGAAAGAGTGTAGTGTTGTGAGTGAGAGATGTGGTGCAGTGAAGGTTATTTGGGTATTTAATTTTTTATTTATTTTTTATTTCTGATACATCATTAGGCCTCGGTTGGTGCAAATCGAGGCGATAACGATTCAAATATGCCTCGGGTTGACAATCGAGACATAAAATAGTGTCTTTTTACCTCGGCAGTATATGTCTCGGGTGCGCACCCGAAGCCAAAAGTTGAAAATAACCGCCCGAAGCCAAAAGTTGAAAATAGTCGCTGTCGTTTTCCTTTCCAAAGGGTATTTTTAAGTTGTGTCATGATGATCAAATATATTCTGATAAAAAATGATTGAAAATTCTATTTTGTGTTTTTATACTAATTTATATGTTGCTCCTACTGATCATGCTTTTTCATGTTACTTCTATGTAATTTTTTGTTGTTTCTTATATTCCTTCACTAGTTACTGACTATGAAAATAATTTTTTGATTAAATGCCCTGATGAAAGAGGTGAAACATGCATTTTTTTTCCACTAGTGATGATAGTGCTCCTTGTCCAAATGACTTTCGTGGATGTTTTCATTACTTTATTTGAGATATTGTTGGTGTTGCTATTGATGTTTGTAAAGTTGTTTAACAATTCTTTCGACATGGTTGGATCTTCTTTGGCATGAATTGGAATATTATTTCTCTTATTCCTAAAGTTGATGGAATATAATATATAATTGACTTTTGTCCAATAACAGTGATTAATTTTTGTTTCAAAATCATTGTAAAAATTTTAGCTCATCGAATTTGGATTGTCTACCAAGCTTTCTCCACCTTCTCTTTACTTTGTCTTTAAAATACATTGATTAGCATTATTTTTTATGTTTTAAAATATATCAAAAAGAAATTTATATAAAACCTTGATATTTATAACACATTAATTTTAAAAATTAAAACTTAAACGAAAAAATTGTTAAAATGTGTGGGTTAATATCTTGATTTCAAGAGACATTATTCTCTCTTCAATGTTTAATGTATTTTATTAAGATGAGTTTAAGTTTAATTTATTATTATAAAATATATCTGACTCCGATAGTTAGTGAAATACTAGGTCTAATAAATCTCATTTATATATGTTTTGATGAAAGTGAGTTTAAGTCTAAATTATTTTAAAAATACAGTTTTCAAGGTCAATATTATTTTTATAATTTGATCTTATATTTAATATATTATTTTTACAATTTTATCTCATATTTAATCGATGTGTAATTCTTAATAATATATATTTTTAAAAAGGAAAAATATTTCTTTATTCTTATCAACCAACACCTTATTTGAGGTCTATTTATGTCATGTTACAACGAGGAGATCTTATAAAACTTATAGTTTAATCTTATGACCTGATATATAATATTACAATTGAAGTCAAAATTAGAGATTTTATAATATTTCTTTATTGGAATATACTGATATGTCATGAAAAATAAGACTCAGGGTCTTAAATAAAACCCTTCACAAGAATTTTTTTTTTCTTAAAAATAAATAAAACTTGAATGTTTCAGATGATCAATAAAGCTAATAAAATTTAATTAATACCAATAAGGCACTTAATTATTAAAAATATAAACTTATTTATTTGTAAATGTAAATGATTAATGTTATTAGTTTATTATAAAATCTATTAACGAAACATCTGCTAAAATTTTCATGTAAAAAAATGCCGCTAACCAATTTTAGTTATATCTTTGGAAAAGTATATTCTTTTCATTACTAGTAATGTCATTAAATATGCTACTTAAAATACCAATCAATTTTTATAACATTTTTATTTCTTTTATTAATAATTTTATCAGCTTAGAATGAATAAACTCCTTATTCACTTACTTAACGTGACATAAAGCCTCTTTGGAAGAAGACCTTTACAAATTCTTTCTAAGAAAAAAAAATAAGAAAAGAAAAATTATTTGCACAACTTAAAACTAACTTCGAAATTAAAAACAAAAAAAAGTAATAGATTTATTTTACAAATTAGCTAATGTATAAGTTAACTATAACGTATACAAAAAAGATAATTTAAATATTTTTAATGTTTGTTTTTTGAAAAATCTGTCAATTATGCCACTTGGATTGGATTATATTTACTAAGAACTTTAAATTTAATGACTTCTGAGTATTCCGATGAGTCATAACTATATATATACTTGAAAAGTCATAATTCCATTCCATCCGTAATTGAAGCGCCGTAATTCGCATCACATGCAAGAAGGAATTGGCTTATATCAGTATAAAATACACTTATTTATTATATTTTCAATATCTTTGTACAAAATGACATTTTTAATTATTCAACACTTTAACTATAATTCTATATTATATAGATTAATCATTCCAAAAAAAAAAGTTAAATAACCGTATAATCAAAATAATTATTATTGTATATATTTGAAATATATATATATATATATATATATATATATATATATATATATATATATATATATATATATATGTGTGTGTGACTTTTTTATAAAACAATGTTTCTTTGAACCTGAATTTATAAAATAGGATTAGTGGATTTTTTTTTTGCAGATTAAGATAAAGTGGTCAAAATTTATGATGATATTTAAATTGAAGTTGTCATGAGTATTATTAATATCAGTTTTGTTTTTGTTTTCTACGAAAGTAAAGTCGTCAGGAATACCTAATACTTTCTGTATATTAGAAAATCAAGTTAAACATGTATTTTTTTTATTAATATTTTTTAATTATAGATATTATAACTATAAAAAAAGGAAATTGATTACATTCATGATGACTTCACTTTGAATGTCGTCATGAGCTCTGACAAATTCACCTTAATCTGTAAAAAAAAAAAAAAAAAAGTCTACTAACCATATTTTATAAATTTGGATTCAAAACAATCATGTTTTATAATATATATATATATATATAATATGATAAATTTTTAGTAAGAAATCACAAAGAGGAATTGATTTGTTTGAAATAAAGGGTATCGATCTTTGGGGGAAAAGTCTAATATATTTGAGTATTAGATTTTTGCTTGAAGCTTAAGAAAAGAAATCCTAAATTTTGTTCCATCTTATTTCACAAGAGTCGTTATATCTCAATGTCTCTAAATAATAGGGTGAAATATTAAATGCTTTTAGGCCTATAAATATACCAATATATATTATAGAAAAAAAAAATAACATACATTGAATATTTCTACTTTAAGCATTTTTTCAGATTTTGCTAGAACATTTTAGTATCGAGGATGAAAGCTTTTCTAACCCAACTAAGGGACTTGTTCCAATATACTCAATATTCTTATATTCACTAGGAGTCAAGACAATGACAATTTAAATACACATTTTTCTTCCTTCAATTCTTTGAGATACCTTTTAAGAACAAAATCATATAAAAATTCTAACTTCAGAAGTGGACAAGATCTAACAATGTTATGTTAATAGACTTAAGGTAAGAAAAAAAAAATTCTTAATACAAATAATATATTGAATAATATATCCAATACAATAATTAACCATAATATTCTTATCGAGAACTTAAAGCGAACCTTCAGATAGGTGACAAGATTTTGGTGACTTTCATAGACCTTGATATGAGGATTTTGAGGGTTGAAGCACAAGGAAAGACCCACCTACAAAAGATTTTTCGACATTCGAGTTAGTAAGAGAGTTATAATCTATTTAGTAAAAGAGAAAGAATATATGAGAGTTTGTGTTTTCCCTAAGAAATATTGGTTGTATTTAAAGGATTTTTGGACCTAAAGATTTAAGTGATAAAATTAGTAATGTGATATAAAATAATATTAATAAAATAATGAATTATCTCAATTAAATAATAATTGTAATAATATGTTAAGATATCTCTTATTCTGACATAATTAGACTGCTAATATTTCTTTGTTATGTTACATTTACTTCTCTTATACCGACATAATTAGACTACTAAAATTTGTTACATTTACTATTAATATAAGTGAGAATTATGGTTCACAGCTAAAAGGTAAGGAGCTCGCACACAAAATGTTTGAAGAAATGCAAGCCAACCCATTAGTGGTTGTAGAGAGAGCATTTTTATCAAGTGAAGCATATGGTCTAATTACACACTAAATAAAGCAAAAGAACTTGTGAATATAGGGTAAAAGTTAAAAGCTAACCAAAAAAAAAAATTGAAAAAAAAAGGCTAAAATCTAAATGATATATTGTGATATCTCTAAATAGACTTTTGTGGAAGTATTTTGGAATATCTCTATATTATTAAGGTTAATGAATTTTGTTGGACATTTTTTGAACATATGCACTAATGATATTATTTTAAAATATTTAATATTGAAACATTGATATCATTTATGAAAATAGAAAAAATTCTAAAGATAACCTGAAAAATAATTTCAAAAATAAATCTTGATTCCTATTTATTTTTTATTGAAAACTTATTCCAATATTGTGGAATAAACTCATCGTTTAAAAATTGAGATGAAAAAAAACTATGGACATATTATTTTCTTAAGAAAAATCATAAGAATACTTTAAACTCTAAAAAGAAAAATAAGATAACATGTAATGATTGTTTTTTATTGAGAATGAGAATATGTCAGTTAGATAATAATATTTCAATCTATTTATTTATTTATTTTTAATTTATTATTTTAAATAATTTATTTTGATTTTTTAAGTGATGTAATAATCTAAAAATATTAAAGTGATGAGTTTAAAAAATGAATTAAAATATTATTATTTTTTATTATATGTTTATATATAAAAGTGATGATCCAATGGGTTTAGCCTGGATGTTACAGAAAACAAGTTCCTTTTAGTTTCAGTTTGGCACGTGTTTTGTACTCTTCTTTCACCATCAAATTTTTATTTCGCTTTGCCTTCTGTCAATATCATTTCCAGCTCACAACATGCCTCAATTTGTTTCCTCCATCTATACTTTTTTATTTTTTATGTAATTTCGTTTGAAACAATAATGCATTTATGGGTTAAAAGATTTTAGATATTCTTATCGATATACTTCATTCTATAAAATTTAAGACTAATTTATAATATATAAATAAATTGTAAATACTATTTTATAAGTTAAGAAAGTTAAATTAATTTTTAAATTTATTTTTTAATATAATATCAGCATTTAAATTAGAGATTATTTTAACAAAATTGATTCTTTATGAGATTATTATTTCAGTCACGATCAACCCAAATTGAACTATTCATAAATATATAATCTCAAAAGATGTATATAGTTCAAAATAAAATAATATATTAAAATCTTACATCAACTAAAAATTTATCAAGATACGATAAATATCTTAATAATATCAAATCATAATATATAACTAAAACAATCCTAACGTTACTGATTTTTTTTTTATACTTTTTATTTTAATATTCATGTTTAAAATTTTTTATCCATTAATTTTAGATGCTTCAGTGACCACACACAATAAATTAGAGATGATACGTATCCTATAAACATTTTTACCATATAACACAAAATTCCCTTGTTAATGCAAAAACCGACAAAAAGGTCTTTTATTGTAACAAAGTACTTCAAATCATTAAAATGAAACTTTTTTCATTAAATTTTGAAAAAGAAAATACATAGCTCTACTATGTACCAGCTTTGTTCTTGTTGATAAATTCCATTTTCGATTAATGTGCATTAAAACACGCATGGCAATCAAGATTTTGGGTACTTCTGAATTTTAAAAATTAGTTTCCATTTTTTAAATAACAAAAAAACTACTCATTCAATAATATTAGTGGTACAACTAAAATAACAAAAACGTCTCTTAATTACTTCGATATTCTATTATTTATTTTCATATTATCTTGCATTCCTCATTTATTCGTATTTTGTATATATTAAATTTTAAAATTATGCTATAAAAAATTAGAAATAAAATAATACAACCAAAAATCATGTCCTTCTTATAAAAGAAAAAAGTTTAGTTTTCACACAAACCCTATTAACTAAATCCAAAATCACGTGAACATGCAAGAAGATCTACATATGTAGCTAATCTTGATTAGGGTTTGATTCTTTAGTTGTATCACACTCTCATACGCATCTATATAAGGACACCCTAACAGTGAAATTAGATCATAATTTTGGACTTTTTATTTCGACTATGACTCTTCAATCATTCAAATTTCATTTTCAGTTTCTTTTTTTCCTGATGTGATGTTTTGCTGCATCATCATCATCATCATCTATTAAGCCATCTTCAGAGATGTTGCTACCATAATCTCATAGGACGATATGGTATGATTTTCTTCATTTTTTTCCGTAATATAAGGTGTTAAAAAAAAACTATTTATGCTTTTTAGCATATATTTTCATGGGGCCTTCAACTATGACATTGTAACTACTCGAATTGTATCGTTTTCTCTCGATGATTATCCAAATTTTATCTCCCAAACAAAAATTAGATTGCCTTATTATGTTGGAAGATTTTTCAATAATAGTTTTCATATAATTTATTACAAATTATAGCAAAGTATATTAGAAATGTAAAACCTCTAACTTTTTCTTATTTCTTCTGATTTCTTTTCTTCACTTTTTTTTTTCTACACGTACCTCTAAACTTCTCCTTCTACATTTCATTTTTTTTTTCGACATTTTTTTTCATCCCTTTTTAAATAGATTTGACCAATTAGAAAGTGAGAGAGAGTGTAAGTTGTGTTGAACTTATTGTAGTCTAATTTAGAGTAGCTTTATTTTTAGTTGTGTAATTCTATATATTCGTTAACCTCACATAACTTTACCGATTCTATATATAACTCTTAAGAAATGTTATTTTCTATATTATTTTACATCGACCTTTTCTAGCAAATATATATGTAATTCTATATTATTTTTGTCCTTATTTTCGTACCAAAATATTGATTTGATTTCTTTACTTTTTTATCTCAATTTAGTTTCTATTTTGAGAAATTCGATGTAATCAAGTCCTTTCCGTTAGTATTGTAGTAACAATGTTAAATGGGTGTCATATGTCAGTTCCTGAATTTTTTGAATTTTTCAATAACATGCTTTGTACCAAACATATAAATAAAAAAATTAAAATTAATAATTACCATATAATTGTCCTTGTTCCTTCTCAAACAGAATTTTAGTTTTTACCCTTATAGGATCTGTTCACTTGAGGATGAATACTCTTCACGCAAATGAGAAATGATATAGATTGTGAGGTGATTGAGTTGTTCACTTTAATGTATTTGAGGAGAGAAAAAGGAAGGAATAGAGGGATTGGTTTATCCTCTCTCCTATGTGAAGATTTGAAGGTGATATTGACCACATTATGGTTATACCTTCCATTAACTTTTCTTTTCGTTTTCGTTTTTTGATTGAAGTAATTCAGGTGAAGCCTAAAGTACTGTTGTCATGTCATGCTGCCATTTGATACTGTAACATAGATTAACTTTTAAAAATATGTTTAAAAAAACAATTAATACCCAAAATTTAAAAGTTGTTATACAAAAATAAAGTTCAAAAAGCAATTAGTAATTTTATATCTTTGTATCATAATATTTTTTATATTTCATTATTAAAATATATTACTTTAATTTATTCTTTTAAATATGTTTTCTAAAATAATTCTAATTCATCTCATTATAATTTTACACTACTTTTAAACTTAATTTGGTAATCTAATTTTTCTTTCCATTAAACTTAATTTTTAATCTATAAAATCAATCAAATAAGTCACAAACTTTACTTTTAAATTCAGTGACTATCACCTTTAAATTCCTTCAAATGAACAACACAAAATTCATCCTTTAATCAACTCAAATTCATCCTTTAATCAACTCAAATTCATCTCTTCCTCTCCCTCAAATCTCCATCAAGTGAACATATATCCCTAATAAAGGATAAGATAATATAGAAACAAGAATGAAATATATAGATATTGAGTAAGTACGAATATGAAAATAAAGATTACTACTCTCGGTATGTATATTATGTTATTTATTATTTTTTTTAAATGATTAATGTTTTCATAAGAAAAAGAAAATCTTCACAAACATTTGTTAATAATGAAAAAATATAATCAATTTGAATTCTCTACTTGGTTATTTTAATGTTTCTTTCTATTTTTATTTTTATATTTAGATTGTTTTATTTTCATGTTTTACAATGTTATATGTTGTTCATAATAAGCGTTTTATATAAAAATTTAATGTTCTAATAATAATTTAATATTTAGAGTCACATAGGACAATTATATGCGTGGCCAGTTAAAAAACAAAAAACAAAAGATATTTTACAAAATAAAATAATTTTATAATATCATTGAATAAAAAAAAATCATCATATACAATAACTTTATTTGCTTTTACAATAATTACCTTCGAAGTTATATGACTATTTTTCATTTTTTATGGCAATTTTTTTTCAATCATCATATACTTATCTATAAAAACAAGTAAATAGTATCTAAAAGTTACAAAAATATATCGTTATCAGCCGGTGTGATTGGCTTAAGAAGGGTTACATGCATGTTTAAAAAAGTAATAAATTCAGAAATAAATAATTTTGCATATATGAAAACACAAATTGTTAATATTACTTTGTGTTTGGCTTAAAAAGGGTTGCATAACTCGTGTATATTGTAATGAGCCGAGAAGCTTTGTCTTATACATTTTCGAAACAAAAATAAAATACAGTATACATTCATTTAAGTCCGCACTCATTTAAGTCTGTATCCTATTTAAATCTACATTTGAAAAATTAATAATTTTCAGATCAATAATTTTGTGATTTTATTTAAAAAAAATCACGTAAAATCATTTAACTTTATATTTTGTTACATTTTAGTATATATATATTATGAATAAAGTAAAATAAGAAGTTTCTCTTGTAATATATCTCTCATATTTTTCATAATTCATACAAATTTTCAACACTCGTAATATTTCATATTGTAATATGATTCTTAAAAGTTTATAAATCCGTATTCAAATTAAGTTCGCATTAAACACTTAACATCAAAATGCGAACTTAAGCGAATGTTTATCGGTAATGATGAAAATGAAATACCATCCGAAAATAGTTTTGGGATGGAATAGTAATAGTAGGAAAAGAAGAAAAAAATTAGATAAAAATCATATATAACATTTCTCATTTTAAGAATGTCTAAAATCATTTTATTAATTAACTTGGTATGCATTTAGAAAGTGTATAATGTTAATCAAATAAATTAATATTAATCAGAAACAATACATGTTTGATTTATTATGTATTCTCGTTTAATAATATTTTACATAAATTTTAAAAACAAAAATTTCACGGAAATCAAACATTAAAAAAATAAGTAAAATAATAAATAAATAAACTTTTACAACATGTTAAAAAAAGGCATAGTTACCCACATAAAAAACTAATAATAAAATATGGGAATACAAGAAAGTACAAGGCTGCAACAAAATAGTAAAAGTATGCGTCCATGAGATTCAAAGTGAAATGCAGAGTAAAAAAGAAAAGTCTGCATGAACTCTTCACTTTACCTTTTATAAATAATATTAATACAGTCATATAAAATTTAATAAATATTTCACATTTATATATTTATATACAGTACATGATAATATATAATATGGAGTTAAAAATAATGTGACATTTGAAATGCATATCAAGTAAAATATAGAATACAAAACAATATATAGTTCCATTCGTGGTTGGGGAATCAAGGGGCTACCTATAATTTATACTTTTTATACGGTGAGGGTCATTTTTCATGATTTTCAATTTTATCTTTTAAGTATTTTATTTAAATTAAAATAATTATTTTACTAATTTATTTTATTCAATTTAACCGTTTTTTCTTCTTCTTAAATTTAACTATTTTTTAAATTAAAATAATTATTATAATAAAAAGATTATCTAAATAAATAAATATTATCCACAATAAAATTATAAAAATTATAAAAGTTTACTTTTATAATAATAATTTTATTATTTTTTAATGGTGAAAAAAAAAAATGAACATAGGAAGTGTTTTCACTGATCAAATATAAGGAAAGAAATAGTAGTTTAGCATTTCTCTTACTTCCTTTGCACTGCCACTGATTTCATTGAAACAAAAAACAATCGAACATAATATTTCACCTCTAACTTTCAGAAAGAATCATTCTCCATGATTCCTATTTGTTAAAAAAACAGTATACGAAGAATCAAAACACAAATAAGATTATAAGAATCGATATACATGTTGTCCAGCACTAATAATACAATTACTTCTTATAACTCACTAAACTCAAAGGCCGGTGTTTTCTTTGAGATTAGTTTCTGAAACCTAATTGGATCAATAAAACTGATCCACAGAAGTCTTCCATAGGCCTCCTTCTTGGGCCGTGAATTCAGGGCTTAGTATTCATTTCGTTTAAGCTTAGTTCATTTTACGAATAGAAGATTTCTTTATCGTCACTCTATGAAACAATGTCATAATAATATATTTACAAAGTTTTGCTTCCTGTGTTTACAATATTGAATTGAATATCCTCAACATCATGTCAAGATGTACTTTTATCCAAAACCCGTGATTTTTACAACCGAACTGTACATCAAAATGGCTTTTATAAATAAATTACAGAACAAAAAAATTGATGTATCTGGGTAACAGCTACATCATGACCACGCAACAGGCATCCAAATAAATATAAATGGTGCAACCATGTTCTGAGGATCAGGAGAAAACGAAGTATAAAAATTTGTATAAAAATATAAGACAAAATACAAAAAGAACTTGATCAGTCAAGGATATTATCTTGTCACAGTCTTCAGAAACAGAATTCTTTAAACCCTGAGTTGGAACTTTCAAAGGGGCTGAACATATAAGCTCGATGGAGAAAGAAGCAGAGCTACTCTGTAAACTCGGCATGAAGAGCATTTCCCCAGGAACACTTTTGAATTCACCATCACTCCACTCCTACATTCCAAGACATGATGAAATCAAGCTATACAAAATCTTAAAATGAACAAAAAATTCCATGCGGTCTTGTAATAAAGATGCATTAATAATTACACAGTTATAAAATAATTAAGTTGCATTTCCTGCCATCACAATAGTCACAGCCATACTTCAAAACACAGTAACATGAAATCATTTTTGGACTCCAACCCATTACCAGATTATCCTTAGTGGAGTGAATAGTAGAAAACAGCCTTTTAGGGTAGTACACTATCAATTGTATCATGTATGACCAAATCATTAAGAAACAATACTGAGTTTTGAAAATGTCTTAAGTACATAATTACTTAGTAATACAACAAACTTGACACTTAGAAAAGATGAAATTGAAAGATGAAATTACCTGTAGTTGTTTCCCAACTGTGACAACTATATTATGGGGACCTGTGTCAAATGATAGGGGACCTCTTTCAGTTTGGACGTAAAATATACAAGGTTCCATTGGAAGGTAGAAACGCAAAGCATGATCACAATATCTGTCTTTTCTCTTAACCGAAGTGTCTTCGTTTTGTTTGGTAACATTATCGTGCGGATACCTGCACAAGCAAATCACAGACTCTGTATCTTGAATCCGCTCCTTAAACTCTACAGATGTGTTGTCCTGTAGAATCAGACTCACTTGCTCAACTATACTATCCAATCTACTTGCAACATTCCCCATGTGAACCCTGAATCATATTCATCACATAAAACAAGTTAGCACCTTCAGAAACTTCATTAGTCACAAAAAGACATTGCCGTTTACCAGCATCCTTTATGTTCTATACCCGTCAAAAATGAAACTTAAACCTCTAAGATCTCATACAGCTACAAACAACGTGATTTGGAACCGTAAAATATAAAGGCTCTTAGGCTTGGACTTTGATGCATTAATATTCTATTTTTAAAAGTAATATATCAAGGCTTGGACATAAATTCAGATAAGAATCACTTATTTGACATAAATTCTCTTACATACTAGTAAAATGGAGTAATTAGTTTTCCCAAACAAACTAAATCAGATAAGAATAAATACTAACTCTAATTATTTCTTCTAAATAATCTGCATATTTCCTCTGTTTTAAATTTCCATCCAATAGAATGTGCACAATAATTAGTTTGGCATTAAATTCCACGAGTAATACATTATCTTGCTAAACATGGACTGACACGAAAGTGAAATGACACACTAATATAGTAAGTGTGCATAAAATAAGATGTGATATAAGAAAAAAAAAAGTTATCTTAAAGTGATATGTGTGTAACATTATTATTTTCACACAAATTTTATTAATAAAAATTTGCAAAACAAATATTTAATAAGATTTAAAACCTTCTAGGGTGACCTAGTAGGAAATTGGGTATTTTGTACAAGGATAAGTTGAAACTATATGATTCCGAAACCTATATATAATTCGTAGTTTATTGTTTAAACTAAATTTGATCTGTCATAACATAATGTATGTTTTGTTTGTATGTCAAAAAGTTGACATCCTAACTGTATTTTTTTGATTAGAAATGGATATAAGCAATGAAGACACACTAATTAAACACAAGTTCTAAGAGAGTAAGCTCGTGAAAAATAAATAGAAAGAAAAATTATATAATACGAAGAACAAACTATAACAAAGTATCAATTTTCACAATTGAGATTGCAAACCATAAAGAGTTTTAGACTAAATCTCTACAGAATAAATAATAGTTTATTGTTCCTTTTTTTTTTATATATATACCTACATAATTAAAACGAGTGATGATATTTTGATGCCATCACTTTTCACTTACATTCAAAATATAATTTCATAATTATTTTTTTATTGTAATACTTTATTTATAATTATTATTATTATTATCATAATATAATATTTTTTATCGGTGTGTGGTAAAGAATACAGGTCTGAAGGTAACTAAGAAGTTTGATATATTGAAGTTTTGGAATTGAATTTGAGACGAAAAAATCCTAAATTTTTTCAATCTTATTCCATAAGTCTACTATTCCACTACTCCTAAATAGTAAGATAAATATTAAATATATAAACATACCTATACATAAATATACCTATCCAACATCACTTTAAAGAGATACAAAGCTGAGGGCTCTATTAAGCTTTTGTAGGAATAATTTTATTATTAAAAGTTGTTTCAAAGTGAACGTAGATAAAAATAAGTGGGTGTCATGAAACAATCAGGGAATTAAAATTGATAGCAAGCATTGTAAAAGTGGACAGTGTAACAATAATAGTGAAGTATTTCTTTTGTATTATTCATGGAAAAAAAGTATAGTGTGCATGAAAAAAAAGGTGGCGGTAAATTTATACGGTATAATACCAATACAACCGTACGCGAAAAAAGTTGATCATAAACCAAACATCAAGAAACGAAACAATGGAGAATCAACAATAGCTGCAAACTAAAAGAAAAAAGAGTGTGTTAATGAATACCAAAAGTTCCGATCAACTTGATCACGGATAATATCGTTAGCGGTAAATTCCATTGACCCTTTGCTAGAGCGAACGCAGGTAATAATTTCTCCGTCATGTCCGTTAAGCTCGACGACGACGTTTCGCAATTTCTGGAAAACGTTCTCTGCTTCGTCCGTCATCACTTGGAGCTCGACGCCGGAGATCCCGTGGCACCGGATGCGGAACGCGCCGAACTCTCTGACGGAGCGCAGCATCAGATCGGCGGAGGCCAGCGGCAGCGACCGGAAGTCGATCTCCGCTGGCGCCGGAGGGAGGTGCGTTACCGGTAGCGTCAGCTCCGGCAGATGCAGCGACTTCTCTAGGAACTGGCTGAAGGTCTCGCTCGCAGCGGAGCGCGTCCCTCTCCCAGTCGGGATCGGTGACGGCAGCGGCGCCGGAATCTGGCTGTTGCAGCGCCGCATTGCGACCACAACGGCGTCGCTCCGGAAACGTCACGTACCCGCGCGAATAAGATGAATCAGAATGAGATTGACCGGTGAAATTTTTTGAAAGATAATCGATGTGGTTTTTACGCAGCCGTGAGTGGATCAATGAATCTCCAATGGGAATTTGGAGAGCGATCATATGGCGATGACGGAGAATAATCGAGATAACGACGTTGTTTGTTTATTCTTCTAGGTTTTTCTGGATGAATCATGAATCATGAATCAGAGAAATGTGGATAAGGAATTCAGAGAGAGAACGGGGAAGGAGACGACGTCGTTGGAGGAATGAAACGATGAAGAGAAATGATGCTGTTGGAGTTAGAAAGGAGCTTTTTTCGAAGGCTGAATGTGGAACGCGAGGGACCCTTCGTGGGTGCACTCCATTTCGCGTGGGGAGCACGACTTTCGAGTTACATGCTTCCCTGCAACGCAGGTCTACGGTGTATCATCGCGTGCATGTGATATTTCGCCACGTGTATACAGGACAAAGGTTTGGTTAGTTATGAGGGCTGCATAACGGGTTTTCAGTGGAAGTGGCCGTAGGAACTTAAAGTAAATAAGAAAATAAAATTAAGAAAAGGCTGCATATGCAGGTTTGTGGCTGTTATGGGCTAATGGGCCTGGCTCTTTTCTTGCTTTTGCGTTGGTTCCCTTCGTCTTGGGCCAGCCGAAAGCAGTTAGAAAATGGAATAATAATGAGAACGGAAAGATAAAAAATGTTGTCAATAATACAATTTTCTTTTCTTTTTTCTTTGGAGGGAACATAAAGATAAATAGAAATCCAGTAAAGTGAAATATTCCCTGTGTGCCTCTTCATAAGAATTTTTACAGAATATTGAATGTTGATTTTTGTTAGAGACATGCTGTATTACCGATGTTCATGAAACTTTATTTTCTATCTAATCTTGCTTTGTGAATTGTTTATGCTACAATTAATTAACATATTTTTTTAAGAGACTAAAATCACACCATCATCCAATTTTTTATGAAAGTCAGTGATCATTATTCTGAGCTCAAACTTGAAGCTTAGAAATCGCTCTATAACCATAATAGTTACAGTAATAACTACATATATTCATAATTTTCAACAACATAAAAAAGCGCAATAAAGCTCCAACTAGAACAATAATTTAAAACCTTGCATCGATGTTCATGACAAATAAATCAAAAGTACTCTGTTCAAATTTGGTAGCAGACAGAGTGGAAGATTAAGAACATGCAGAACATCCTTAAAAACAAGCCACATGGTCTTTTCAAACACGTACCAGATCCATTAATTATACACATATTTGATAATTTTCACACATCAACAACGCGAAGAAGAAGAGCTTCTTAGCTCAGAATCTACACACGAGGAAAGCATACACCACCTCTTAGTGGATGCCGAAACCCGATGTTCTCAACGGCACCAACGGTGTTGAAGAAGCGTCTTTTGTACTTGTAAATCTCCTCCAACATCAACGACCGTTGGAGCTGCTGCAGGCTCCGCCGCTCGTGCGGGCACGACCGGATCCGAGTCAGCCTCGGGCACCCGTGACCCGACCCAAACCTGCACCCGCACGAACACTCAATCCGCGGCGGGTACAATACCGGGTTCACCAAACCGGGTTCGCCTTCTTCGCCGCCACGGCACGATATTGTGGTGCACTTGTTGCGTTCGGTTCCGTCGTGCTCGTCTTCGTGGCCCGGGTCGCAGAATTGGAAGGTTGAATACTTGAAGGAGTTCATCGAGGCTTGAGAGCTTGCGTCGTCGTTGTTCATGAACATGTCATCTGCGACGAGTTCGTGTTACAAGTTAATTATGAGTCTTACAAGTAGAATTTTTTTTGTATAGTTCTGATTACAGACAAAATATATAGTCTAAGTGAAAAGTGAAAAGGAGTAGGTACCTTGAGGCCCTTCTTGAGCAAAAGGGTAATGGTTGCCGCGAACATGGGTTTTGAAGGAGTTGGAAGCAGAAATGTGGCCAGAACCACGAGGGGATGATGGAGAAGATGATAAGAAGAAGGGGTGGTGGTTATTGACATCTTCATCTTCTTCGTAGTTAAAGCTGTGTTGTCGTTGATGGTGACACTTAACCCTGTCCCTCCAACTCGGAACCAAAGCTGATACCTCATGATCTATCATTGCAGCAATCTCCAATGGTTCCAAATGGCTAATTTCAAGTTCTTGCACCATCTCCATCGCCACCTGAATAGCCGTGTCTTTTAATGTATCAAATGGGAAGAACACATGTCTCGTGTGCCCTGGTAGAAAAAAAAAAATATTTAGTAAGAATGTTATCAGGATTGAGAAATTTGTACATGGTTCTGGCCAATTTCTGTGCTGCATAATCAAGTTGTATTAATGCCTTGATTATGTGTCGTATAAATATTTAGTGTTCTTACCTGTTATGTCAGATATCCTCACTTTGAGGAAAACTGTGTTGTCCTCTTCGTTAATTGAACCAGTAATTGTCATTTCTGCACTCTTTTTTTGATCATGATGATGCTCAATGGGAACTAGTGGAGCGGAATTAAGCTGTGGAGTGTTATTCAGAAATAATGGTATGTTTGGTGGCAATGGTATTTCAAGTTGGTCCACCGCTAAAAAAGGGTCCAACAAGAGCTCCTTTGCTGATGGTCTATCTGAGACATTTGACAAACATTTTCCCACAAACTTCTGGGCTTCCAAAACTGGGATTCTGTAAAAAGCATTAGGTAGCTTCCCCTGGTACATCAAATTACTCAAAGTATTAGAAGTCAATGAATCATGTTAAATGAAGGGAAAATTGGAGCAAGTGTTCATCACTTAAGCTTACCGAAGTAACTTTCTTGTATATTTGAGCTGCGTTGGCGCATTCACTGTATGGGAACTCAAAAGTAAGCAACTCTATCATGCACATACCAAAGGAATATATGTCTACCAGCTCGTTGTATTTCTCTTCATACAGTTCTGGTGCCATGAATTCTGGTGTGCCTGATGGTTCACATAAAACATAAAATTTCAGTTTATAACAAGGTCTAGACAGATTAATCACTGATTATGTGCAATTTAGTCCTTGAAAGTTAAAACTTGTGTTACTCAGGTTCTTGAAAATCACTTTTGTTGGAAGTCTGTTGTCGAGATAAGTTCAAATATATAAGTAATTGTAAATCTCATTTCGACAAATTTTGTAGATCGAGTTAAACTTAAAATTAATATTGTTTTAACGTGGTATCATATTCATTTTAACTGCTAAATTAGAGCAAGAGGCGTTACCTATGACACTGTGGGCATGTTGGGAGCTACGAAGTATAGCTGCTAGGCCTAAGTCACCAATCTTGACCCTCCCCTGATGGCCATTGACAAAGATGTTGTCACACTTGAGATCTCTGTGTATTACAGGAGGATTATGGCTGTGTAAATACTCCAAACCACCAAGAATCTGGCGAGCCCAAATCTTAACTGCTCGGATATCTACTCGCTTATACTTCTGCCTGTACCTATAAACATAAAATATATTATGTTAACACAAATATACCATAACCTTTGAAACATAGATGGTTGATTTAATCTAGGTTCAGGGATCGATTGATTACTCTCTAAGTGTACCGGAGGTGAACAATTCAGTGATGAAGTTGAAGGTTCTGTTGTTGACATCGATCCAAGAACCATAGAAGATCATCATAGAGTCATGGTTGAGGTGCTTCAGGAGATGAACCTCTGAATAAAGGCGCTGAAGTTGTTCTGGTGAGTGAAAGACATCACCAAGCTTGACTTGGTTCCAAGCCACTTCAATCCCCAGTAACTCATCAAATGCCCTATATACAGTCTTCATTGCTCCTTTGCCTAGAACATCCCTGAACTACAACCACCAACAATCACCACAAATCAGTTTTCATTCTGAATTCAAATTGGACATCCATTAAGCCTTAATTGACCCAGAAATAGCTACTAATTCATTACCAATTTGTCAACAATTTTTTACAAGCCTATTCAACATGGAAAATCAATAAGTAAGATGAGATATGAGAATCAAAGAAAAACACTTACACGACCATATCGACCAGATGGATCAGTTTCAACATATCCAAGCTGAGACTTAACTCCACCACTAGTGCAGAATCTCCCCTTATACATGGCTGTATTGACTGTATTATCAGGCAATTCCATCTCAACAATGGCTTATTAAAGCCGCGCTGTGCTGTGCTGTGCTTTGCTTACTATGTATTGATACGAGTACTGATAATATAAAAACAAAACAATATAGTTATATATAATCTCAAGCCGAGTTTAAGACGCATTTGAAAAAGGGTGTTAGATAGTAAAAAGCTTCCGCTCATGGCTCTGTTAGGAAACACCAAATAATAGCCACAAGTGCCTTTGAGTAGTCACAACTGGCATTAACCATGAACGCTATTTCAACAGCTCCACGTGAAAACCCATATATGGGCATTTTAACTGTTGGTTGAACAGTGTGAAGAGGGAGAGAGCACAGAGACAGAGAGACAGGGAGACAGAGAGAGAGAGGACACTCTTTATGATTTTCTAGGAAGATAAGAGGACAAAGAAACCGTCGTGTGTAAATCAGGCACTAATAATGAGTTAATAATGTGGCATGAGTTGCAACCGGGAATGAGACCACACTAGAGAGTGTGGATTCTGAGCCAAAGGGTGTTGATTAGTTCATAGCTGGTGCCTTGGTGTTGAAGATAATGGAAGAAAAAGCGTGCTTGAAGAGTGGGTTGGAAAAGGAAAAGACCAAATAAGAGGAAACATGGCTGCTAAATTTGGAGAATAGATTGTCATGGTTTGACAGAAACATTTGTGGATAGGAGTGGTGGAATGTAAAAAATCGGATTAGAGAGAATGTGATTATAGAAAGGTTGAAGATTTGTGATGGTGGGTGGAGAAAGGAACAGAAGAGAAAGTCCCAAATTCAGATATGTGCATCACAGAGTTTGCGAGAGGGTTGTGATTGAACTGTGTTTACTGTGTTTCGTAAACTACATGTGTGGTGTCTCTTTCGAGTGTTCTTCCTTAAGGGACAAGTGACGGCGTTCTTGTCGTGGTCCTGGTTACAGAGGAATATTTGGTCAAATGAGATTCTCTAGATTATTTAAGTGCACAAAAAGGTTTCTAATTGGAACACGTGTCGTTTTGTAACACTTTCCACAAAAAATTGTTTTTTTTTATTTGAATTTGATGAGATATTAATTTGAAATACTAAAACTGAAAATCAAATTCTAATATCAAATGTTACTTTCTACTGACAAAATGTTTTATATTTAATTGAAAGTTTAAAATTTTTTTAGTAAAATGGATTTTAAATTATTTTTATTACATATCATTAAGTTAGTTTGGATAATTTTCTTTTTGTAGAAACAATGTTTATCATTTTGCATGAGAAAAGATAACCTAAATTGGATAAGATCGTTATGGACTTAAAGTTATCTCTCTAATTATTTAACATAATGGCATAATTATATTTAAATTGAAGACTAGTAGTTAAATTCAAACAATATGATTTAGCACTAGTTGATCCTTGTGTGAAGGGACATTTTGAATCATTTACTGGTGTTAAAATGCATTTCTTTGCTAAAAATAAGAAAAATGATTTTTTACACTAGTTTTTGGTATAAAAGGTTATTTTGTATCTTCAAATAATCGTGATAATGATATAAGATTATATCTACACGAGCAACATATGCTACTTGAAACCAAGACAAACATTTTACATACTTTATGTGCAATATACATGTTTAGTTCATCAATAATTAGATGTGTGCCTCAATTTTAGTTTGGAACAAATTTTTTTTTTATTGAATATTATGTTAGCATGTGTAAGTTTTTTTTCCAGATCTAGTTAGAAACAAAAGTTACTTGTTAGTTCAAAAGTTGCAATAAACTTACTTTTTTAATTTTAATTGAAAATCAATTCAATTTAATTTCTTATATGTAATTTGAAATTTTGAGTAATCGGATTTGGAAAAAAACTCTTTATTAAATCCATTAAAAAGATTGGATTGGGTTGGATGTGATTTGATTTTATAATTTCTTTTACTAAAGTCGATCTAGCCCAATTGACCTTTGATTGGATAAGTTTAGGTTAAAATTTTGAATTTTTTTTAATTGTCCTTTTCAAATATCAATTCACTTAAAAAATAATACATTATTAAAATTATACTAAGACTTAACAAATAAATAATAAGTCAATATATGATAATTTGCTCTAAATTAATTCAAAACATGGAAGAAAAAATAAATACAATTTGATCTAAGTGGATTTGAATCATCCATATCAAATCCATCACTCAACTTGTATAAAAGTAAGTTAGTTTGAGTTGAATTAGGTTTGACCTAATCATAAACAAAATTCAGTCAAATCTAATTGAGTTGACTTAAGTGAAATAAATTGAGTCACTAGATAACTAGATAACCTAATGAATATCCTATAAAAACACACTAAATAATGGAAAAAAACATTCATATTATGTTATTAAATGATCTTAACGAGAAGTCATTGAAATAAGTCTTCACTCTTGAATATTGGACTACTATTGTTAAATAGTCTGAACTTAATACCAATTATGATCAGAAGAGAAAATCCAAATGTAAAAGACTTTTCCATATTTAAATCGACAGGAGAGTCAAAATCTCTATAATAATAATGAATGTATAGAATATGAAAATATTAAAAAGTTCAAAAAAATATGTCAATAATCATGGAAATAATGTTATGAAATTAAGATAATTGTCTTAAATGAATATATTAACTCACTGTAGAAAAAAATACATAACACAACAGAAACAACCCAAATGGAATAGGTAAGATAGATATTCATTACTAATACATAAGATACATGAAGGTATTAAAAATAATTTTAGATCCTTTTTAATTTTTTTTTCTTCTCAATGTACACTCAGCATAAGATGGCTACCACTTGGAATGAAACAACAAGTTCTAAGAATTGTGCCAATAAAAAATGTTGTTACCATGGAGGTAATGATGGAAGTGAAGCAACAAATTGATAAAATACAAAAAGAAATGTAAAGTAAAGATGAAGAAACCCAAAATTTACAAAGTTTAGGATTGGTACAACTTAAACGTTAATCATAAAGATGTGAAATTATGTACAGAAAATAGTAAAAATAATAGTTTTACTTTTATGAATTTCATTCTATTTAACTTTATTTAGTTTTCAAATTTTCCTTGAATTTGACCTTCCTTATACCATTAGAAGGTATTTGGAGTTAAAGAGGTTAAAAAAGTTTACCTTAAATATCTTTGGAAAGATAGTAAAGTCCTTGAAATTAATTTTAGATGAAGTCAAAAAGAAAACACACATGAAGTTTCACATGCTTAAATGTTTCCTCTAGTAGCTTGACATATGATAATAGTCTTATGGTGTGTTTGGACAAAGGAATTTAAGAGATTAATTCATTTTTTTGAAGAATTTAAATTTTTTTGAAGTAAAATGACTTACTTGAATGAAGAAATTAAAAGGAAATTGAAATTGAGAAAATTTAAAAAGACATTTCAAATAACTAAAATAATAGAATTTGAAATTCATTTAAAAAAGAAGAAAATTGAAATTTCATAAGTAGTAGAACTCTTCATTAGTCCAGACCGAAGGTCGAACTGAGTCCAGCCAAGTAGAAGGTCAAGTCAAGACGACTCAGGACAAAGGTTGAGTCGAGTCAGCCCATATTGAAGGTTAAGCAAAGTCAGCCTGGGACAACAGTCGAGTTGAGTTGTCTGCCGAAGTTTAAGCCTAGACAACCAAGGCCAAAGGTCAAGTCCAAACGACCAGTCGAATCGAGTATGTCTTGGACAAAGGTCTACTCGATTCGACCTTGAACGATGATCAAGCTAAGTTGGTCTCGGCCGAAAAATAAGCCTAGTTGTCCTAGGTTGAAGGTTAAGCGAGTTGGCCCAAGGCAAAGGTCGAGCCAAGTCGGCCCGAGCCAAAGGTGAAGCCGAGTCGACAATCCCCGAAGTTGAGTCAAGTCGGCACGAGTCGTAATCGTGTTGAGTAGGCATGGGTCAAAGGTCGAGTTGAGTCATCCTAAACCGAAGGTTGAGTTGAGTCAACTCAATCCAAAGGTCGAGTCGAGTCGAGTTGGGTCGAATGTCGAGTTATGTCGACCCAAAAGAAGGTTGAGTCGAGTTAAGTCGGCCTGGGTAGGTGGTGAAGCCGAATCAGCTTGAGCCAGTGGTCAAGCCAAGGATACCAAGGTTGAAGGTCGGTCCATGCTGGGCCAAAGGTCGAGTTGATTCAGTCTGTGTCGATGTTCGAGTCGAGTTGACCCGTGCGAAAGGTCAAGTCGGTGGTCAAAGGCCGAAGGTTGTGCTAATTCGGTTAGGGCCGAATGTCAAACCGAGTCGGCTAGGACCGAAGGTCGAGCTAAATGAAACATTTATTGTCATATGAACCGATCTTTTGAAAGCAACATCCAGTCTCCTATGAACTAATTTTCTAAAGGAGCAAGTAATCTCTTATGAACCCATCTCCTGTAAATGGGGCAATCAGTAAGCTATGAACTTACCCTTTTCTAAATACAACAACTACTTTCTTGTGACTTTGTTGGTTGGCAATAAGTGTAAATCTAAGAAACACCATTTACGATCATGCCATCCGAAAGATGCAAGAAAGCTAAGTTGCTTATAGAATGATCAATGAGTTATTTAAACTTTTAAATTATATATCTCATGGAAGCACCAATGGTACAATTATGCTACCCAGAGGCAAGAAATCTAAGTCGCTTATAGAATGATTAATGAGTTGTTTAAACCTTTAAATTATATATCTCATGGAAGTACCAATGTACGATCACACCACCGTAAAGTTGTAAGAAAGCTAAGCCGTATATAGAATCATCAATGAGTTGTTAAAACATTTAAATTATATATCTCATGGAAGCACCAATGTTACGATCACGCTACCCGAAAGCTGCAAGAAAGCTAAGTCACTTGCAGAATGATTTGCGATTTGTTTTAGCTTTTAAATTATACATCTTATTTGATAATTCAAGCATAATATTGAGAGGGATATCCACATCACAATCTGTCAAAAGACAAATGTTTCGAAAAATGAAGGAAAGAAGCATGAGTCTCAAGGGACAAGAAATGAAAATATTAGAAAATGTAAATAAACAATCAAAATATAAGGTTTGAGCATCGTCAATCAGTCGGCTACAATATGACCTTTAACCACCATTTTGGAAGGATCTATAATTGATAAGTCTAAATCAGGATATAACACTTTGACTTGTTCGGTTGCAACATCAAAACCATCTCTAAAACCTTGGACAATTGTGTCCTTAGCTACCTCCAAGTCGTTGGTGACTTTGTAGTTTTTTCTTCAAATCGATAACAATATTTTTTGAATCTTCCAAACTCTGGAAATTATGAGCCAATATTTTGGACTACTCTTCAGAATATGCCTTGACAATTTTTACCAAACCTCCAAGTTGTCGAAAACATTACTAGTTTTATTGAGAGCAACCATGTCACTCATCATGATTTTGTATTTTATTGTGGACCCAATGATCGACACATGGGAAATAGATTGCTCAATCCTAGTGGGTTGGATAACCTTTTTTCCTGTGTCGGCATGATCAGAGTGGCAAAAACTTTTTTTCAAGAAGTGGCTTTTTGTTTGCTCTAAGTCAACAAGGTTAATAGTAGAAGCTTGGGTACTAGTTTTTCCTTTTCCTTTTTCTTGATTCTCCAAGCTTTTCAGACAATGACTTATCTCCTGGAGTGACAAGGCCATGGTGTTCTCTGTTTAAACAACATAATATCAAAACATCTTATATGATACACATGTATTGTGGGAGTAAACGTGAGGGGAAAATGGAAGAGTAATGATATATAGGCTTTAATATCTAATGGGAGAAATTCAAACTTAAGAAGGTTTCAGGTATTGAAGGTAGTCTCAAGGCAGATCAACAATTCACATTAGGTAAGTTTTGCATAATCCAAATCCTCTTTTTGACGAGCAAGATGATTGTGGGGAGTGTTTGTCAAATAGAGGAGAAAACCCTCCAAGATGTTAGGGCTTTTCGAAGGAGATCAATTTTTTTTAAAAATTTTCCTTGAAATTTTTTGTACAAGGATTGATACAACAACAAAATGCTTCGACTGTTAACCCTTTGCACAAATGCTCTAGACGATAGTTCCTAAATTCAAAAAAGTAAAAGAAAACATTTCCTGAAGGACTAATACTAAAGTGTCTACACAAGATTTGGAAAGCTCTAATGAAGGCTCAATTGTTTGGGTGTAACTAGATAGGCGCAACGTTCATCACAGACAAAATCTCTCTCTCTCTCTCTCTCTTTCTCTCTCTAGTGTGCTAAGGGGAAAATGTAAATTGAATCTCGAGATTACCATTTCATATATGTAGCAAATATGTTCCTCATTTTCCTGATTTTTACATACATGTTCTTCTAGTTTACACAGATTGATGATTACCTGGTTTTCATGACCGAATTTACTTAGATCCTAGGTGTGACAAAATATCCTAATACAATAAGAGGAGGTGTATCTCGTGGTTTCCCTAAGGATATCTAATGTGGCCTAAGGGTAGAGAGTAAAGTAGTCCATGTTTCACAGAAATTACACATAAAAGAAAATGAAGTGGAAGGGAATAAATTGAAAAAACATAAGCTTTGAGTACCTGGAAAGTGTAATGCAAAGGAAGGAGATGAAGAGCTAAGCATAATGCGCATATGTTCTGACGAAGAAGTAAAAGAAACGAGTCAGAGGTTGTTGAGTTAGTAAATGAAGCTTCAATTTTTGAAATAATAAATAAAGCTTCAGTGGGGTAATGAAAAGTTATTTTCAAATGAAGTATTTGTAGTTATGAAGCTTCGGGTTTTGAAGTAATAAATGAAGTTTCATTGGGAAACTAAAGTGTTTTTCTAATGAAAAACAAAGCATTTTCCTTTGATTACTTAGATAAATTTTGACTTATGCTAAGGACACATGGCATGTGAGGCAAAAGGCATGTCAATTGACAAGACATGCGTGAGAAAAAAAATATAATTTTTATTTTGGACGTGACTTTTTACAAGACAATGACATTGTAATTATTTCATATACTTTAGTTATGAAGAACAGGTCAAGTGTAATTATTTCTCAAAAAGATATTTTCTTATATTCCTTTAGATTAACACTAAGAGGGCTGTGTGATGTTAGGTCCAATCGGTCCAATATTGATTGGACTAATCTTCTAAATACCGATATGATAAAGGTTAGATAAAACATAATAAGTATCTAAGATAAAAAAAATTTAGCCATAGATCCTTTTAGGCTAAGGATAAGGGGATTGTATGTTGGTAGGCTCAATCATGTCTGATGTCAATTGAGCCAATAATGTTGATTACAATGGTAGAGAAAATACCGATTATAATGATAAGGAAAATGACGATTACAATGGTAGGAAAATGTTAATTATAATAGTAGAAAAAAAAATACCCATTTCAATTATGGTTATTAGGATAATAATGTTTGGAAGATAGAGGGTTCGATAATAAAGACCAAACAATCAAGGTATAATGAGAAGATTAATTTGGACGTTTGAAAATAATGAAGACGAGAAGATTCAATGTTTCAGTGAGACGAACATAAGAGAGGATGAAAGAATTAGAAAAAAGACGGATCATATATTTAAAACTTATCATACTTTTCTCCTTTTGGCTAGAACAACATTAATTTTTAAATTATAAAATTAAATAAATATAATTCGTTTGACCTAACTGCAACATTGTTTTAGAGCTTGTTAAATAATATTTTAGATTAATTTGAGATAGATTATATAAAAATTTGTAAACAACTTAAATATTAATATATTAATGTTAAATATTAATGATATATGAAAAAAATGTAACACTTTTATTAAAAAGACAACGAATTCCGATAATCGACTAAAACATATTTATCTCTTATTTTTATTCATTCATTTGTTTGATTATAATTGGACTTAGCTTTTTTAATTAGATAATTATATTTTAATTTACTTTTTTTTATCTATTTTTAATCTATTATTCTGATCACCTTTAAATAATTTATTTTTATTTTTTTTAATGATATGATACGATAATCTAAAAGTAATGAAAATAATAGGTTAAAAATAATAAGAAATTAATTAAAATATTATTATTTTTTCTCAGTAGTGACAATAATGGATCCAATAATGACAATGGCATCTATTGTAGTTGTCGATGGATGTCATGTCACAAAGAACATTGGCTTTTGCCTCTGTTGCTTGCAACAGCAGCGACATGGCTACCTGCAGAATAGAGAATGGAGTAGAAACCTGTACAGAGAGTAACACCAAACACTGCACCCTCTCTGCAATGCAATTATTGCATACATACTCTTTCATTCACAAGGCTTAAAAAAAACAAATAATAATTCATATCAATCACTCATTTCAAATTTTACTTCGGTACGGTTTGGGTACATCAAATGTTCTATATGGATTACGAGTCCACGTAAAAAAAACGAGAGGTTCAAAAGGAAAGAGAAGTTTTTTTTTTGTTTTCTAAATCGAGACCTTTTTGGCAATTGGGCCGTACGGAGTCCACAGGAGCATGGCTCGGTCCAATACGTAGAAATGGCAACACGGTGCTTCGACCTCCAAAACGGAGGGCGTAATGATGCTAATACGACAGCGTGAATCGGAGTCAGAGACCTGAAACGCTGAATTGTTGTTACAGTTGGCAGCCATGGCTGCAGCTACCGTGAAACTGCTTCTACCACTGTCGTTTTTGCTTCTGATGCCGTCGTTTCTTCCGATTGCTGTCGCTTACAGACCCGGCGACATCGTTCCCATGAGCCGCATGGGTCAATACCATTCCGTTCGTTCCCATTTACCTTTTAACTCTGTGTGATTTTCTCTTCCTTTCGCGCGGCGCTCTTTCATCTCTCACTCGTTTTCCTCTACTGTGATTGCAGTCGCGAACCGTGTGGCACGACCTCATTGGTCGCCACTGCCCCATCTTCGCTGTTAATCGCGAGGTATCGAGTTCATTGCATTAGGGTTTTCTTAATTTAATTAATTAATTAATTAATTATTATAATTCGCTATTTTTTCTTTCCGGGAGCTGGTTTTGTAGGTGTTGATGCCAATACCCAAACCCACGGGTTTCACTGGTGCTGATGCTTATAAATTGTGAGAAATTTAAATTCTCTTCTTTTAATGTGTGCCTTTTGAATTTATCTGGTTTTTAGTTGAGCGTTTGAATTTACCTAAATTATAAGGAAAAAAATGCTTCTATGTAAACTTGAACTTGGTAAGAAGTAACCCGAAGGATTTGCTGTTTGTACTGCGACTCTCTTTGTGAAATGAGGATTTTAGAATGATAGTTATTCTGTGCAGAGGGAATGGTGCGTGACTGATTCGTTTCTCTATTCAGGGATAATTATGCTGGAATATTGGTAAAATGAAAATTAGAAGGTAGGGCTATGAAATTTTAACCACATTTAAAACGAGCAATATGCTGGCGGGAGATCTGATTTTCTATTTTTCTTGTAGTGCATGGGTGAGAAAAGTGAACTTGGAATGCTTGTTACAGGAAATTAAATGAATAATGTATCATATTCCGAATGCAATTAAATGAAATTCTGTGCTATATATTTACTGTTCCATATATGTGGTGATTGCATTTCAGTTTCTTACTGGTTGACCTTGTCTCTTTAATTGCATTACTTCTTGGGAAAATATGGTTATAGTTTTTCTTATTTAAAATTTATCTGCAGATCATTTCAAGTTGGGAGGGAAAAGTTTTTAATCCCATGGCTTCTTGTGGTTAATCGCAAAAGTACAGAGGTTCCAATGATTGAAGTCAATCTGGTATTTTTGTGTTCAAGATAGGTCATCGATTTGATCTTGTTCAGTTTATTCAACTTTTGTTGGTAGCTCATCGATTGATTAGAATTTTAATGTAACGCAGAGGTATTCAGGAAGTGATTTTCATGGTGTCACGGCTAAAGTTGTGGATATGCCTCATCATTGTACGTTGTTCTTCTATAATCACATTTTTTAAAACATTGAGTTCTTTACGTAGAGGCTTATAACTGGGTTATGACACGTCTAACTCCACTACATTTCAGAACTTTAGAAAGTGAATGTATTATTCTTAGCTTACACATGTGACCTTTTGTCAAGATTCGTCTGAAATGTGTTTGAATATGGAAATGTTAGGGACTGTTTTATAAACTGTTTGTATAGATTCAAAAGATTTTTAGTTTATCGTTCCTAAAGTTTATTTGAAATTTTCAGCATTTAACTCTCTAACTCTTCAATTCCTTCCTTCTAATTTTATGTTTATCAAAATTTTCTTTTTATGACGTGACCATTCTACATATAAATTTTACCTAGCGTGTACAATTTCAATCACATTTATCATATTCATATGCATGGATGGTCCAGTCTCTGTTCTGTAGATTCTGCTCTAACTCCCACATGATAGTATTCACACGTTATTAGTGAAGACATTTTTCTTTTCTTTTCTTACCAATGTCTTAAGGCATACCATTCTCTGTTATTGTAAATGTTGAGAAACTTGAAGGTTGTGACTTAGTGTTATTAAACTTTTATTATCGATGATGAGAGCTGATTCTGTGGAACCTGTATATTCTGTAGACATTGGCTTTCATAAAGAATATTAGTAAGTTGATACCTTACACTTTAATGAATTCCTATATGTCATTTGTCTGGTATATTGAAGAGAAACATTGGGCAATATGATTACTTAAGTTTTGCTTTTATAACTCATTTCTAATGGCCTCGAGGACTTGGTTGTACTTACAGAATCTGTTTTTTCTTTATAGATATTGAAATTCACCCTGAGATTCGTAGACAATTCTGGGACCCTGAGCATTGGCCAAAGCATATACTTGTCCGATATACATGGTTTGTGTTATTTTAGTTTCAGCTGTGTATGTACACATTTTATATAGTTTGTCAATATTAATTTTGAAGTTTGAACAAATTTATTGTGTGGAAGCCCTTGATATAATTTGCTTGCATTCGAGGGATTGGGTTATGATGTTGGGATTCATTGTTTTGAAACCTTGTTATGCTAGTAGCGCTATGTGGTAGGACTTTTACTAGTTTTACTATAGTATTTTAACCTATGATATTAATCTAAAAAGCAGGGCAAGTTAACATTTTTGCGCTCATTGTATGATGATTTTGATCTTTTTCAGTTTCCCAAGATTCACAGGTATATGTTTGGATGCCCCTTTTTATTGATGAGGATATAGCAAACAAGTTGTAATTTAAATAATTTAATAGTAGTGTTTATGGCAACGGTTACTGTCACTACATGGTCCCTTATTTTGTTATTTCCTTTTGATTTGCAGTTCCCAATTTAGATAATCCTTCTGATTTGCAGTTCACAGTTCACCAACTTGACGACAAACATTTCTATTTATACACACACGAGGCATTAAGTTCATCTAAATCACTAATAACCTTTTTCCTGCAAACATAATTTGTTTTCTAAACTCTTATAGTTGCAGTATTTATTAAAACACTTGAATGAACACAGTTTTGGGTCAGTTGGTGATAGACATATGAACTTTCTGTGCTCCTCCTACATGTGTTAGTCATGTTCATCATTTTGAATAATAATAAATTTCATAGATTGGGGAAAGGAACAATTGCTTAGTATGCTTTCTGAAATATTTCAGGAAGGAGCATTCAGAGATAGACGTGACTTCAGGATTTTTTGTTCTGTTTGGTTCAGGTAAATTAATATCTTTCTCCTGATTCTTTGCATACATGGTGCATATTTAGTGAGAATACTTGATGATTGTGAGAAATGAGTGAGAACATTCTGTAATCACCCTTAGATAAAATTTAAGGGCCAGGGAGAATTTTAAATAAAAGTGCTCATGTGACTCTCTCCTCTCCCTCCCCCATGTGCTGGTTCCATGTTTCAGAGGTTTTTAGAATTGTTTTTCCGAAGTTCCGACATTTCTTGTAGTTCATCCTTTCATGAATTCTCCCTAAAATTTCTTCTTGTTCCAAACACCTGTAACAGCTTCTAGCTGAAATTCATTCTGCCCATATAGCCAGGAAAGTTGTTCTGATTTTGGTTCCCACCAAATTTATTAATGCATTACAGGATGTCCCGTTTCATCAAATGAATATTATATGCTTTTGGCCCACATATTGCTCAACTATCTGTTTAAACAGGAGCTATAAATACATAAGCAAGCTACATGTGACTCCTTCCATCAATGACCGTCATGACTATACTAAGTCATTTTCTCTTGTAAAGAATATAATGGCACTTATTTGTAGGTTATTGACCTGACAATGACCATAAGCACATATTATTGGCCCTTGAACAAAATCTTTCCTTCCTCGCCTGGTCCTGTATGTATTGAGAATTGTCATTTCTCTGAAACTTGGATGAGGGAAAGGTGGAATTGGGGTAAGGGGTTGGGAGGGGAAGAGTATCATATATTTTTTTTTTAATTTTAAAGTAACCCTGTCGTTTAGTTTGTTAAGACACACACAAACATCTAATGCTTAATGTTAAGACACCCGTACACACATCTCTTGTTAGCTTTCTTGTCAGTGTGTCGTCCGTGAAAATTGCAATATTAACTCTCATTCTGTTATACTTACCGATTGACGAGAGTAAATATTTTGTCACCCTTTATCTGTCATTTGCTGGAGACAACATACATGGCTGCACCATAATTTTAATTTTACAAATAATCGGAATTTTACCCTTAGGATTTCAACAGTGTACGTTTGCTCAGGATTTAAACTACTTGAGATATTCCTTTTTTAAAACCAAAATACTATGAATTTGTAGATAGCGTTGTATTTTACTAAGCGATTGTGCACTTTTGCTGTTTCTGCTCTTAAAAATATGCAGGCCTCATGTTGTCATTCATCCTTTCAATCTACGTATTGCAATCATCACGTGACAAATTCGAAAGGTACTTCTTGGTTCAAACTTGTAAAAAATGAAATTTCTTGTTTTGTTTATTCACGGCAGTATTTTTCATGCTGTTTGAATTCCCAGGTTTGTAAGGGAAACGGTTGTAGAAAGCAACCTGGCTGGTGAAGTGGTAGCAAAGGTTGAATAATGCAATGTACACATTGTAATATTGTATTCGTGAATAGACAAGATCTGTTTTGGAGGTGGAGAAAGGGGTTTTGTTGTTTCATCACACACAGGCTAAGAACCAGTTGTTTCTTTTCTTGGTGACGGAGGTGAGAGTGCGAGTTGGAGTGTATTAATTTTATCAGAACGAGCCGTGCATTGGGAAGCACCGAAAGTTGAGATATTGGGTGTATTAATTCATGGGGAAGGCTGAATTGTAACAACACTGCGTTAGGTTAAATACTTAAAATGCTATACAAAAATAAATCAGAATGTAAGGTATATTAGTTTAAACTGATCGGAATCATTTGACCCTGTTATTGAATTGGTCCTTTTCTTGTGATAATTATTTATCTTCATTCCACCCACCATCTTCACAAATCACTTTGATACTTCAAGATATCCTTCCCAATTGTTTTGTTTTTCTCCCGGAAGACTCTGTCATTTGTTTGTCTTGTAACTTCAGAAGTGTTAGTAATATTTTTATAATACACTCTTTTACATTTTATTGTTTGTTATAATTTTAGAACTATGATAGTGAGAGGTCATTATCGAAATATTTTAATAAAAAGATGGTTAAGTTGTGAGACAGAAATTAACTCCTAGTTAAATTAATAAATATTTTCTGCCAAATAAAACTTGTATTTATATAGTAAAATAAAGCTAAAAATAGTATTTAGAAATAATCCCGTCCAAATTCTTTTTAATAGATTTGTATTGGATAAAATATGATATTAGATTCAATTCTACAGTTTTAGTGATTAAGAAAGAAAGTGATTAGATGAATTATATATAATATTGAAAGCAAATTTGATTACTCTGAAGACATATGGATACCAAGTGATAACTATATATCCAAAATGTTAAAATGTGGTCGGATAATTCCTTAAATGTATTTTTCGAAAAAGAAAAAGGAACATATTTTTATATGAATAAAAAGGTTTATACATAACCTAATTATTAGAAGTTTTATTGCATTTTTTTTTCAAATTTTGATTTTTAACTAGTTCAGCGAAAAACACTATTCAATACTTTTTTTTCTTATTTTTCAAGTGTTTACATATATAAGTTTATTGAACCTAAATATGATTAACTTTCTCTCATATGGTTATGAAACAAAAAATGAACATGTATATGGTAGACAGTGTTTTTATACGATGTTGTATAAGAGTCAGGTTCTTGAAAATATTATACTTAAGAATACAATATCTAAACATATCTAAAAATATAATATCAACATTCTTCTTTCATGTAGATTATGTTTATGAATTATTTAAAGTGATTAAATGAACTTTTAAGTTTATAACAATCTTACAAGATTGTGTTTATATTTACTTAAATAATCTAAATTTACCTTATTTTTAATTTTTAATCAATGTGAAATTCTCAACATCTACAGATTAATATTATCTCACAGCATTAATTTGATGTTATTATATTAATTTATTATCAATTATTTATAAAATAAAACTATTTATATTTTACACACTTAGTTATGTGTGGAAATGAAGTGACAGTTAGTTTCAGTTGCCACCAAAATTTAGGCATGGACAGGTGTTGCTGTATTATCTGAGGCAAACTCAGTTCTCTGTGATGCTTCCAACAACATTGTCATTATCATCACTTCATCCTCCACACATAAAATAAAAAATTAAATATTATATCAAATATCAAACTCTTCATCACCCACTTACCACCCTTCAAAGTTCCTCTGACAACAATACTCAATTTAACAATAAATTAAAATTAAAGTAATGTTCTTTTGAATCATGTTTCTTATATAATTTCCTTTCTTCCTTCTATCAATTGTTTTTTCTTATTTCCCATGTCTATTATTTTTTGTTCCTTTTTCTTGGATTCATTCCTTCCTATAAAAAAATAGGAGAAACACATCATCATCACCATCAAGTAATACACAAGTGGGTTGTGGTCTTCGAGGGAAGAAACAAAAAATTAAATTAAATACTTAGTTCTAATATATAGAGCAAAGAGTCTCACTATTTTTTTCAAAATTATACTTTTTTATATTCTTACTCAACTAAACAAATAAAATAATGTTGTGAAACAAATCATAAGGGGTAGTTGGTATCCATTTTGATTCATGAAGAAGTGAAATGATGAAATCATCGGTGACATCAAGGGCATGTTTTATTGATGTAACAAATAAATAACACTAGACAAAATCATTAAACCTATAATTAATACTATTACTGGAACCAATAATTATTAGTGTTCTGCCTATACTCTACAGTATTTAAAAGTTATGCTTCAAATGTTATGATTTTAAAAGTATTAGTTGAGTTTAAATACTACTGTATTCCTAATTGATTTTTTTATGTATCATGAGTATTATATATAAAGCAGATAAATATTAGAAAAAATCGTATTGGGTGTACTTTTAAATTATTACTATAAAATTAATTGCTTTATCTATATATTTAAATGCTTCTAACAATACTCACTTAAAAAAGTATTGTATATAAATAACTTTTGTTACAGTTTTTTTTTTCTAAATTAATTAAAGAATATTATATTTTGAGGTACAAAAATTATTAAAATGAACTTTATTGAATAGCAACTCAAGAAATGTATTTTTTTTATCCCACCCTATGTTATTTTTCTTACTATTTCTACCCTTAAAGTCACCGACTTTATTTCTAACATCCTCACACATGTTAAAAGTTTGGACTGATTACAATCTGTATAGGTAATTTGGGCTGTGAAAGATTCGTTAGTTTTTCAATTTTTTAAGCAATCCAAATATCTTTTATTTTTAAAATTGAAAAAGTTTGATTCTCTTGTCATTTTTCTCTTACCTAAAGCCATGACAAATATTTACATAATTAAGGAATCATTATGAATATGAAATAATCGAAAAAAACAGAAATAAATTTTGGGCGAGAATGTATCAAAATTAAAAAAAAAAAAACAATCGATTAGGATGTGAGAGATATAGGATTTCAAGAGGATACAAGTTTGAGTTTTTTTTCTTTTTTTTATTTAGTTTTATTATAGATCGAACGTGATTTGGGTAAACAACTTAAAAAATAATGAATATTGAATAAAGAGGTCATTGTGACACATGTTAGTTATTTTTAAAATATCAAATTATTTTTCGAAGATTTTGGTTCAAATAAAGGAGATCATAGTAACACGTTATTTATTTTAAAAATATCAAATTATTTTTCAAGGATTTTGATTTAATATGTGTTTAAAATAATTTTTGTTAACCAATTCAACTCGACGTATTTTTTGATATCATATTAGAGGATAATGGTATAACCTTTCTCACTGTAATAAAAAGATCAACTCAAATATAAAGGGAGTACATGAGTTTAGTAATATATATTTTGGTTAATATGTATTTTTTGGTGTAACTGTCGTTCTCTCACTCGATGGATTGCTCCTATTGACCTAGTTGTCTTATTCGCTGTCTAGCCCACTCTCCCTGACTTTCTTTTTTCTCCCTAGCTTGAAGGAGGGAGAGGCTAGATGGCAGAAGAGAAGGCAATGCCTCCTTATTCTTCGTTTTCGATTTGCTTGTCCATTTTTTCATTTTCACGTGAAGGAAGCAAAGCAACCTTAGTCTTAATTTGCCTTATCTTTTTTTTTTCGAATATCCCTGAAGCCTCGAGCCAAGGCAATCCGGAGATCAGTACGGACAACCCAAGCCCAGAGTTCAGCAATCAAGTTTGTAGCAACTTCAATTCTAGCTGCATAACCTCGAAGCCAGACGCCCTATCTTCCTCGATCCCACTCATGTTCGGATTCACTAACCATTCCCTTTCTCTTTTTGCATGTATGATTTCTTGATCGGTCGCTTCCTTTCGCTTTCATGCAGAAGACCCCCTACCGGCCAGAAAGAATTGTTTTAGATAGTATAGAGCGTAATATATATATA
>Ga0214542_1000857_pt1 | contig 58865 bp, 26 predicted proteins | sample CNSS1metaG_FD_160096 | JGI IMG/M metagenome (GOLD analysis project Ga0214542, IMG submission 160096) | Root nodule microbial communities from cowpea collected in UCLA plant growth center, Los Angeles, California, USA - CNSS1 | ecosystem: Host-associated > Plants > Roots > Nodule | place: USA...
TATATATATAAAATAATAAAACTTAAGAAAAATATAAAATTTATTCTTATTTAAGGATTATCATCCATGTTCTAAACAATTTTATTAAATTTAATTAGTTATATAAAGGTCAATAAAAATATTATAATATATATATATATATATATATAAAATAATAAAACTTAAGAAAAATATAAAATTTATTCTTATTTAAGGATTATCATCCATGTTCTAAACAATTTTATTAAATTTAATTAGTTATATAAAGGTCAATAAAAATATTATAAGAGGGTAAACATTTTCCTAATCAATAAACTAGTAAATAAATTTAAAATATTTTATATAAGAGAAACATAATTGAAATTAGAACTAAAATTTAAATTTAACTCAACCCCACAAATTTGGCTGGTAAGGTGAGATTTGCACCCTACTTATATATTTTAAAATTATCTAAAACATATACACATATAATATAATATTATATATATATATATATATATATATATATATATATATTAGATATTAAATTGTATATATAAGAAAATCATCAAATACACATAGTTTGAGGGAGGTCATCTCACAATCTCTCAAACAATTAAAAACTTTCATATTTGAATGACATAAGGAAAACTTTCCGTTTTCTTTTAGCGAGACCAACCTTAAAGTAGGTAAAATTGATTTGGACTTTCACTTACACCCTTATAACATTTAGTATTTTAGTGTTACCATAATCCATAGAAAGCTTACATTGGGGTAACAATGTCGGCTTGGCCGCTGAATCTTGGGATGACAAAAATATGTGTGTCTATGAGTATCTCTGTATAAAATTCACGACGAATAGTTGGTATCGATAAGTATTTATTACCCATTGATAGTGGATAGTATGTAAATACTCGTTTATAAAGGTGAGTATTTATTACTCATTGATAGTGGGTAGTATGTATTTTAATACTCGTTTATAAACAGGTCAGATGCGGATATCATATTTTCTATACCGACAGATACCCATTACCCGCAAAAAGTTAAAATTAAAATTAAATTTATGTTCTATTAAATTAAATTTAATTAAAATTAAAATTAAAATTAATTTTTAATTTATATTTTATTAGATTAAATTTAACTTAGATTTAATTTAGATTTAGATTTTATTTAGATTTTATTTTACATTTTTTTGTATTTTATTTAAATTTAATTTTAAAAATATATTTTTAAATATTTGCGAGTATCCACATGTACCCACAAGTATTTTTTAAATGAATATCTGCACGGGTAGCAAATGAATTTTTTTGTTGCGGATCTGGTTACAGGTAAGCACTATTTGTGCCCGACCTGACTCATTATCATCCCTAGTCGGACAGTACCGCAGACCCTAAAAAAATGTAGGGTGGGCCGAGATATTGACTCAATTGGTCCACAAAAGCCCCTATCGCATAATGTTCCAAATTAAAATATAGTCCAAATTCTTGTATGAGTGAAAATAATAAGTGTTGTATATGTTTGAATGTGCTAAAATTTAAAGAATTCATTTACATGTCAAAGTATGTATAAGATGAAAAGGTTAGATTATTAATTTATTATTTAACTCCGCAAATTCTTTGCTTAATTTTATGAACTTGTTAAAAAATTTCAATTTGTTAGAACATTAAAAATGTTATCATAAGAAATTAAAAAAAAAGAAGGGCCGTGGTTTTATTAAGACTAAGCGCTATGATATGTTTACCACCTTATTGTTGTGCAAAACCATTTTATAGTTGTTTGTATTAATTTTTATTGAAAAATTTAATTTATGTTCTAATTTAGTATTTCGTGTTCAACATAGAGTTGTTAATATATGATGCGAGAACAAAATTGGCTGTTAAACTATTTTTCTTCAGATGCATGCAGTTTATCAAGAAATTAACTATTTTTATAATGTTATTTGTAAATATAATGTTTTATATTTATAAATATATAATTTATTTGTATACACATAAGTAATATTTCAGTGTAATTAATATGATTTTAGACTCTTCTATATAACACTCATTTTGACAACCTAGTGTTATACGTAGAAAACAATGAGCCATTATTTGGATTTGTGGAAAGTGGAAGAGAAGAATAAAAGTTAAATAGGGGAGAGATGAGAAAAATAAAATTAGAGTTGTTTGATTGAATTGAAACAACAGCTTTCGGTAGAGGATAATAATAGGTTGACTAAGTCTTTTGATGCAATTGAAATTAAGGAGGTTGTGGGGGTGTGTGTGTGTGGAAGTTATAAGAGTCGAGAACTAGATGGTTTTAACTTTAGCTTCATAAAGAAATTTTGGAACATCATTAACAAATATATCTTACACGCAGTTGAACATTTCTACAAATTTGGCAACATATATAGGGGTTGCAATGCATCCTTTATTAATCTAGTGCCTAAACTGGAAAATCTGGTCACATTAGATGAATACAAACCTATTTCGATGCACATACAAATATCTAAAGTCCTATCTAATAGAATGAAAAAGGTCTTGCCTAAGATAATTGATAGGTCACAGTCTACTTTTATATCTAGAAGAGTTACTGGATAGCATCTTAATGGCTAACTAATGAGACAGTTGAAGACAAAATAAAAAAAGAAATGTGGGTTGGTAGTTAACATAGACTACAAAAGAGCATATAATTCTGTATGTTGGGAGTTTCTTTATTACATGATGGAGAGACTAGAATTTTGTAGACAATGGATAAGTTGAATTAAGAAATGTTTAAAATTTGCCACGATTTTAGTTCTAGTAAATGGTAGCCCAACTAAACAATTCAATCCAACAAGAGGGTTAAGAAAAGGGAACCCTATTGCACCCTTTTTGTTCTTAATAATGGCATAGGGCCTATTTGGAATGGTAAACCAGGCTATAAAGAAAATTTGTATATAGGCATACATATATGTAGAAGAAAATAAAGTCAAGTTTAACCTCCTATAATTTGCAAATGATACTTTATTTATATGTGAAGCAAACTGTCAGAACATCTTAGTCGTTAAAAGTATACTTAGGTGGTGTGAGATGACTTCATGACACAAAAGTTAATTTTTATAAAAGAAAAATTGGAGCCTTAAGTGTAGACAAAAATACTTTAACGAGATACTTACACGTTTTACATTGTAATACAATGCAAGTACCATTCAAATATTTAGGTATGGTTCTAAGAGGAAACTCAACAAAGCATTTTTTTTTTTTGCAACCAGTGATTACAAAAATTATAATTGTCCACATGGAAAGGTAGATACTTATCATTTGCAGGACAAATTTGTTTAATAAAATCAGTCATCACAGCCCTGCCCCTTTACTATTTTTCCCTTTTATAAAGCACCGATAGATGTTTGTAAGATTATTAAGAACCTTCAAAGAAATTTTCTCTTGAGCTGAGAACATGAGGATAGAAAGATTGCTTGGATAAGATATCCATTTGTTTAATAAAGCTCTATTAGCCAAATGGAAGTGGAGACTAGACATGGAGGAAGAAAGATTATGGAAGGATATCTTAAAATCAAAATATGGATCTTGGAGAGGTCTAAAAAGACATAATATAAAACATTATACATCAAGGTGGTGGAAAGACTTATGTGATGTATGTGATGAAGGAGAGGAAGGAAAATGGTTTAACCAAAACTTAGAGTTGAATTTCACAGGAAAAGTCTTCTAAGATGTAGTATTTTACTGGACGCACGACACTTTAGTGTTTAGTTTTGAGTAATAGGGTCAAAGAACAAAATGTTACACATGTTTTTTTGTTGATTAGAAAGCTCTCAAAATAACTTATAAACAAATTTGAATCTAACATTGGTCTGATGGGAATGAATCCAGGAACGGCCAATGACTACCAACTTAAATAAGTACTTATAAGTGAAAATTCTTAAGGTAGTAACTTTTTTTAGTTGCACTTTAAATATGTAAGAACCTTTGTTTGCTTTTAATTTTTTGATTTACACATCCGTTAGGATGTTTTTAGATTATCTAAGAAATTCAATGTATAGGGGTTGAGCACACCTACAATGACTTTGTATATATATATTTATACTCTTTGCTGATAAAAAGAAGAAGGAATGATTAGATACATATTGGACTATGTGGGATTAATAAAACGACATGTATTCGGACAAATAGGTAATTTGGGTCGATTTCGGGATGACTTAATCCTGTACAATATACATGATCTAAAATGTATTTTAAAATAAAAATATTTTAAGTTATACAATCTAAAAACTATTTTTTGAATTTGAAAACACATTTTAAAATATGTATTTCAAAAAAAAGAATATTCTAAAATACACATTTTAAAAAACATTTTTGAATCCAGAAATATGTTTTAGAAGTATATGCATTCTAAAATATATTAAAACAAAAAATTTGGATCGGGTATTCTGAAAAGTATTCGTTTCCTTCTTTTGAGTTTTCACAGGCTTCTTCTCCTTCCTCCCCCACCGATGCTTCTCCTCCCACCCCAAAACTCCCTATCTCCATTTTGTCCACCTTAAGCCAATTCATGGAGACCCAATCACACCATTCACACATACAAAACAGTGAAACTATGCGCCAGAAACATGGACAGAGGAAATAAACAATGACATTAGGAAATGGGGAAGGAAGAAGGATAAAAACTGTTCGTATAAAATGCAATTGAAGACATCTACATCAACAAAACTGGGTTTCCGTGCACTTACTCATAATCCATCATTTTCATTTTGGTTGAGGGCGCTTCATTTTGAGAAGATGAGAGAGTCCTGCAATAACGTGTAAACGACTACTCGGGACACCGGTCTTTGCCAGGGCCTTGCCATTGTGGTCAAGAAGTACAAAACAAGGAACATAGCTAACATCATAATTAAGGAGCTGCAATAGGGACATTCAAAAGCAAGTCAGCAAAAAGTAATAAAAACAAAATGGATTCTCCTAATATTAAACAAATAAATAGCATGTTCTATTATTTATATACAACATTATCCTTTAGGTATCAGAAGATAGCAAAAACACCAAAATGAAGGTAATGCAATAGCATTGAGAGCTTGAATTATTTCCAAAGGAAATTCAAGTAAATAGATTTCAAGTTCAACTTAATTTCTACGAATAGCAAGCTGAGGTATGTAAACAAAACTTCCAAGTGCCTCCTAAACTTGAAATTCTACTGTTTCCATCAAGAAAATGATAAACGCCTCAAGTATCTCAATTGAAAATGTATTTTTCTTGTTAATTAAATTCCAGATTGTTCCAAAAAACTGATGTTCCTAACCAGAACCATTCATCTCAAGTTTCACAAGGGCAGAAATGAATCACATTTCATTAAAAACTATATACACCGAAGACATATATGAAAATGGATATAGAAAATAAGGTTTTGAAATTTTAGGCTGTAATGTGATCCTAGGATGGTGTCTCTGTTTGGATAAATTTGGGCATTGCCCATTCATCAATTTTTATTAGTGTATGGTGATAATTGAGATCTCCAAGGAAGCAGCACTTGTTACAGTTGAAAGGTAAGGCTAAACATGGAAGCTGCATCAGTGCATGCTGTACATAATCCAAGACAAGATACTGGGTTAAGGCTAATTTAAGCAGCAGCAGAAGTGCAAATAAAATTTGCATGGTTTGATCGCATGTAGAGGTCATTCTGTAAGAATGAATAAAGTTACAGAGATGAAGAGTCAACAATACAATACTTCTTCAAAGGGGTATATTGGCGACAATCACATTTGAAGAAAACAAAATTGACAAACAGGTCTGCATCTTGCAGAGGTAAAAAACATGGCTTGGAGCAGGAGAAAGAGTCACAGAACGTCAACCCAATGGCTTAGTCAGGTCTGACCAAACGCGGTTCAGCAGATTTACTTGTTCATTTTTTCTGTCTCTTCTGTTATACTAAGTGACCATTATTATTCTACAACAATCCGGTAACAGAAACAAAGATAATCAATAACACTCAGAGCATCATGAACTCTTGTATGCAAAAATGTCAGTTGGATTTATCCAAGCCCAAGAAATATATACACAGAATGTTTATGCAATTTACGAAACCGAACATAAACCTTTGCTGAGATCAAGTTTGATCCCACGTGGGGATTCTCAAAGGCGAGCACAAGCCAAACAACATTCTGCTTCTGAAACCCACTAAGCAAATACAGAGTTTTTTTTTTCTTTCTTACTACTAAAGGTTTGCTGAAATCAGTAACAATCAACCAGAACTTCCTGAAGGTACTATTAAATTATATTTCTCCACCAGCCAATGATGTTTCTCAAGATAATATTTGAAGAATTAAGGCAGATCTGAAATCATTAAAAAAAGAACTGAGAAAATGGTATAAGAAAACAATCTTTATTTCAATGAAAAACCTATCTGATTGGTACAAATGAAAGACAACTTCATGATATAAACCACTGTTTCTCTCCCAATTTCCACTCCAAAATCTAAGAGTGATATCTTTTCCTTTTATTTCTTTTTATATCCAATCATCTCTAAGCTTATCTAACTAACTGATGCAATGCAACTAACACATGCTAACCCAGTTTTTATTTGGGCGCCTTAGGTTTTCGAGTAGATCATGCATTAGTTCTTTTGGAGCACAACAATGAAAATTACCAATTGATGGGATTTTTCTATAGGGGATGAACATTGAAAAATATAGTTATTCCACATGACCTACATGTTCAAACTGAATATGTAAACTTAATGAACAATGCTTTTATTTCTCAAAGTAGTATTCAATCAACAACATATGGTTTAGGTCAGTCGCATTCAGATGTTGTTCATACTTAAGAGTATACCTTTACTCTATTATCTGAGACTACAAGGGTTGGTCACCTCAGTCCCTCACTATGCAAAACATAATTCAGAGTTTAGAACGGTTTATATTACACAGAAATTAACAAACAAGCTTCTAGAATAAATAATATGGAAAACTTTTACAAGTTTAGTTTATATACGCATTTTAGTTTGTGAAAAGGTTTATTTCATTTTCATGACCTATAAAAGCACATTCAAGTTATTCACTCAAACCATAAACGATGTTTTGCAAAGTGAAAGATTAAGGAAGAATTTCATAATATACAATCTCAAAACTAATGTGGTGGCGCTTTTATGCAAAAGAAGATACCTCAGGTAGCCAATTGGGATTCTCAGCATCCGCCATGACAATATTGAGCCAGTGAGAGTTCCTGGCTTCGACTTCGGAAACAAATTTGAGCAGGGAATTACAGAGCCTGCACTTGGGTGAGTAGAATTCCACCAAAGTCGCGTCCTTGGCGCTTGCCAGAGCCGAAGCAAATGCTCTATGCTCTGCCTCTGACTGTGTGAGAGTCGTTTTCTTCTTCCAACCTGAAACAGAGTTGGCAAAGTTGAAAGCAATTATACCAAGGTTTTGGAGAGACTTCAATGGCCAAGGACCCTCGAACTTGCAGGGACTAGGGCTAGAGTTAGGGTTTGCTTCATTCCATGGCCATTTCAGGCAAAACATTTGTTTAGGTTTAGGACTGGGAACAGGAATGGAATCCATTTTGCTGCATCAGAGACTACAAACAATGTCAAATAGGAAGTAGGATAGATATGTTCAAGAAATGAAAAAATCCTTCCATAAGTATGATGAACCTTTTATAATTTTAATGTGTTTTATTCTTAATTATGAATAAAATAATAATAATAATAATAATAATAATAATAATATAGATAATGATTTAAATAAATTAATATATCTATAATAAAGAGATGTTCTTTTTTATATATATATATTTTTTTTTTATTCTAATTTTACTCTTAATTTTTATTTTAAAAATTATTTGTTATTAATTATTATTTTAAAAATTTCTTCTATCTTTATTTTGAAAACATCTTTTTTTTATCTTTTTTATCTTTTTTTATTTTATATTTAATAAGTATTTTAAAAATTAATTATGTACTTTTTATTTATCTTAATTCAAATCTTTTTTAAAATTTAGAACACACAGGCGGTGCTGTATTTTCACTGATGTCCAAGAATATTTATTCAATAAATATTATAAATAATAAATATATGAATATAATAATTGATGTATCTCAAATGAAATATTTTAATTTATAATATTACTTTAAAATGTTAATAAGAAAATTTTAAAAGTAAATAAATATTTGTTAATATAAAATTATTTTTATATACTTTAATTCTAGAAACCTGACACTTCAGAATACTAGTTACTAGTTGAATGAATATAATATATATATATATATATATATATATATATATATATATATATATATATATACTTCGGACTAAAAAATGATTATTAGATATTCATTAACTCGAATCAAGAAAAATAGAAAATATTTAATGATAATTTAATTTATTGAAGTTTCATATTTATACATGTTCTAGAATCAATTTAAAGCATTTAATGGTAAAATAAAATATTGTATTATTTATTTTAATAATTCTTGAAAGTAGAATGGAAGTAAGAGTAATGTTTTAGGGTTTTATTAACAAAAATAATTTGAATATGTTTTTAACTTGTTGAGTTAAAGATTAAACAATATGAAATTAAGAAGTATTTACAACAAGATGCGGCTTTAACCTATAAGGATCATATACATGAAATAAGAATATGAATTTGAAATTTGAGCACAGTAACAAGTATATAAGTAGATTTTTTAGAAACTTTACCGAATGTGAAATTAATTTATAAAGTTATTAAAGTGTGAATTTTACTTTTAAGAATAGTAATATATACATGTAATTAGAAAATGAATCAAACATGAAAAAAGAAAAAAAAAACAATATAAATTGATAAAGAAGAAAAATAAAGAGAAAAAAAACTTATAAATTAACTTAAGAAATTAGTCTCACTTACGAATGTTTTAAGATAAGTGTTGCACTGAGTGGTTTATAATCCAAGTTAAGATTAAAGTAAAATATAATTCTTTAATTTTCAAAAATATTATAGAAATACTTTACTGTTTTAAACCCTCTTTCAATATCATGAAAAAATTCATTAGAAGAAGAACTAAGAGTTATTACCTAATCATATGTACCACTCCAACTATACCTACCAGCAAACTCAAATGTGTATCTAGAATGAAATGAAAATATAATCTTAGTCTTTTAAAAGTTTACAATTTGAACAGGAAAAAAAGTTAAAATTTAAAATTCAAATAAAAGAAAATAAGTAATTCTCCTGTTAATCTAAAATTATAAACGTTGTTTCTTCTTATGTTTGGTGATACTTTCTTTATTTCTTTCACCTGTGCCTTTTCTTTTTTATTATTATTTATCCTTAATGCATGAGCTCGACTAAAAATTACTAAATTAGTTGTTCCCAATTGAACTTCAGTTCTTCCTCACTTTATTTTTTATTATTCACTATTTGAGTTTAATATGCTCGATTATAAAAAGTACTAATTATACTTATTTTTTCATCAAAGTAAAATTGTAGTTTTTAAAATTTATCCTCAAGTTATTCTATTTTATAAATTTATTTAATTAATTTACATAATAACATCTTTATAAAGAAATTCATAAATATAACGTCATTCTATTTCACAAATATTTATTTATTTTAATTTGTTTAAAAACTTCTTTACCCACAAATTCATAAAAATAATATATTTTATGTTATTTCAATATTGAAGAATATTAATGCGTACCTTAATTAATGCATTAATTTATTAATATATAATTAACTTTGTGCTGAACTTGTACACACCTTTGATCTATTTGAAATAAATTAATATTTACTTATTAAATTAAAAAACTTAATGAAATCAAATAAATAATTAATTTTAAGTAAATATTATTATATTATTTAAGACTTAAAATATAAATACTATAAAAATAAATAAATAATTAATCAATATTTTTATTAAAAGAATTATTTCAGTTTTAAAATTATTAAATAATAATAACACAAAATAACAAATGTTGCTATTAAACTAAGTTGGTGATTCATATTTAACATACAAGTGTCAACAACTACATATGTACTGTTGTCTTTGACAATTTATTATTAAATTACATTACACTCTAAACAATTTAATCATTAAACCGGGTAATTCGTGGTCTCTTAGATGATTGTCATCCCTGGAATTTTTCACATACCTACCTCTATCACCATTATCTAATCTGCTGGAATGCTGTTTGGTGACATTTTTTGTCTTTCAAAATTGAGATAAAGGGTATCCATAATTCAGCAGTAAAAGCAGATAAATATAACAGCAAGCAACAAGAAAAAGGCTAATTCTTCTCTTGTATCATAATTCATAAGCTTAAACATAAACATAATGGTTTACAGTTTGCAATTTGTACTATGCAACCCTCCTAAGCTCCCTATCAACCACTTAATCAAGTTCAAAATTCAAATCCTCCTAAGCTTCCTATTACCCACTAAAAAGTTCAAAATTCAATTTGCTACTTATTAGTCTCAGAGAAAGTGCATACAATACATGGATTTCACTGGTTTATGCACTATACAAGCCATATACACAACTATAGTTAATTACAAGAACTGATTCCACTAATTTAGTTTTATACATATTTTAATCAATATGCTAATGGAACCTGAACTTCACTACATAAAAAAAAAAATCATCTATTGCAGAACAATCGTAATAAAGTTCTTTGGTCTAGGAATAAAAGCTAAAGAAATTTAGCGCTTTATCAAAAGGATATTATGCAACAAAAAGAAACAAACATTATCCAAAAGCTATGCTATTCACAAACTAATCTCCAAATCATTAATTTGGTTAATAGGTTCCAGAATTTCTACCAGGAAGCTGAAAAGAGTAAGACCCACAACAAAATGAGTTTGGTCTCAAAAAGATAACAACAGTTAACAACATCACCTAAAAGAAAATATAGCTAAATATCGGAAGTCGAGACTGGTCCCAGATAATCTCCTTCCAAACTGACCAATGCTTGAAATTCCCTATCAGCTTCCATCCACTTAGTGCCTATCACTGAAAAGCGGACTGTGACATCTTTTCCAATTTTTGACAATTTGTCATTCATGAAGCATGCGTTTTCACCAGGAACATATTCGTAATCAGGCATCTTCAAATGCGAGAGATAGACATTCTCAATTGGACCACATCTCATGAAAACTCCATGCTTTAGAACCTTGTGGACAACACCCTCCAATATCTCTCCCCTAAAGATCTTGAAGGTAATGGCATTAAAAACAACAGGGAAGAGCACATCCCCAGTATGCTGTCTGACCTTTCCTTCCCCTATTTTCTCCAGCGTGGTCACAGCAAGAAAGTATCCCAGATCTTTGGTTGCTTTCTTCATAGCAAAGTCACCCAGCAGGCGGATGATGATTGCCCTCTGAAGCATCAGACCCTGTTGTTGCAGATTTTCTGGAGCAATGATGACATTCCAAGACAGCTGAACTTTGAGAAACATTGTTTATTTCTTCCTAGTTCTTCTGTCATCGAATAAAAAAAAAATTAGTACCTCATTCAAATTTCAAAAGCACAAGTATTTTTCAACTTAAGTTAGCAGTACATTGTAACAATTAAGTTGATGGGTACTAAAATTTGATCTTCCGAGACCAGTGTTAATGTCACCAAAGTCACTCTGTACTAGGAAATCAGGGTTGTGACACTAACAATCATTCATACATAGATCAACATATAACTTTTCCAGTTTACAACTTCTCAAATACAGACACATATTCTTACTCACTTCATAATATGTTGCTAGACACAACATTTTATAATTTTCATACAAATTTTATCCAGTAAGGTACATAACCAGATTTTATCTGCTTTAAATATATATTATCAGAGCTGTTAACTTGTAACCACAACTACAGCTTCAATAATGAGGATACAGTGACTCGAGGAGAAGTGAACTGGGATCCAAATAATTACCATATGCAGTGTTGCTGGAAGCTCTCTTAGTGCACAAAAACACATCCTTGATGTAATTCAGTGAAGTTCAGGACTAATCTAAGAGATTTTCCAATAACTAAAGAAATACTTAGCACGATTCTACTACTGCTATAACTAATGTTATTTTTAAGGAATATTTGATCAGAGAGAATAATATTTCGAAGATCAAAATGATGGCTTACTAAAACAAAATATGCTGTCTACATGACACACACTATCAAGAATACAGTTGAATTGTGACATGTCTCAGTTTTATTGCTAACTACAACAATTTGCATCTGCAAAGTTGAAAGTTGAGACGACAACAGACTTGAGTGTTTATTTGCCTTTTCTTCTTCTTTCTAACCACAACCATTTACAAGAGATGACTTCCCAAAAACCCTTGTCATCGAAGGGTTTAACCCTTAATGTTTTTGCACCCACATATTTAAATTAAAAGACCCAACAAATACCAAAACTCTTCCTAAATTCCTAGCTACTCCAAAAAATTTAAAACAAACCTAATTTCCCACAACTTAGGTTTTCCTATATTTTGAAGATAGCAAAAATTTAAGAGGATGAAGCAAAACACCATTAAACTAATTAATCACCTCAAAGATTCAGATCCTAGCCATAAAACACCCCATAACTAAACTCACACTCAAAAACTCTCTACACCCAACAAATCTCAAGCCATGCATGACTCCATAGAGGAAGAGATAGAGATTTAAGAAAGAATGGTGAAGAAGGAACTTACCCAAGACAAAAACTCTCGTTTGATACTCTGCACTATCTCTTAGCTTGTAAGAGACAAAGGTGTTGTAAGTTTGGGAGTAGGAGAGGAGGAAGGAGAATTGAAGCGGGATGAAGATGGTTGTTTTTGTTAAAGAAACATGAAAATTTCAAATCCCTATTTGCACCCAAATTACTAAGTCCCTCTTTTATGCCCAATTTCTACCACAGCCAGTCAAAGGTCAAACTTTATACTTGACACACCATCTAAAAATTACTATTTTCACCTATATATATATATATATATATATATATATATATATATATATAATTGTTTAGTTATACAATTTTATTTATATATTAATACATTTTATTATTTAAGTTAAACTGTATTATTTTTATAATTAATAATTATTTTTATTTTTAAACCGTAACGTTTTAACTTTGTATTTTGTTCATGTGAATTTATAATTTGATAGGATGTTCTCACTTTTGTGCATAAACTAAAGTAATTATAATTTAATTTAAATTAAATAAAAAAGTTATTTATTATTTTTTAACATGATTTAAAACGGTAAAAAAGATATAATTTTAAATTTAATATGTTAAAAATAGAAGACAATACATATTTCAAAAAATAATTTTAAAATTTTCAATTAATTTAAAATTTTTAAAAATATATATTTGAGAAGAATGAAAAGTTACAAGATCATCTAACATTTTCTTGATAAACGATACAATTAAAAAAATAAACAAAGAAGATAAAAATAAAGTAAAGAAGAAATTAAAATATTATTTTTGAATTGGTGAAATTAAAAAAGAAATACGAAGTAAAATAAAATGGTTAATTAATTTATTTATTTTTTAAGAAGCTTTGAACGGATGAAAAGGCATAACTATAATGGAATCACTCATCATCAGCTCTCCACAAAAATAAATAAATTACATGTTTTTCTCAATCATATTTATCATATTTAATAACATTTCAAAACTTGAAGTAGACATCTTAGTTCTAAATTGTGAAAATGCATTAACAAAACATGTGTCTGAAAAACAGATATCCGAATATTTCCAAAATTGATCCGAACATAAGCTATTTTTTTTTATCAAAGTGATAAATAAAAGTGGGAGAGTGAAAAAAGAAAAAGAAAACAACAAGAAAAGTAAAGGTATAATAATTTGAATTAGTATAAATAAAGTACAAATGTTTTTAAATGCATATAATTGATTTGGTTAGAATGAAGAAAAAGGTGTAAGTATTTATTTACAAAATTTAAATTACTCTTGTACCCTTTTTTTGTAAATTTAAATATGCATTACACAAATGTGATTTTTTTTTAAACTTACATCTTATAAAAAATAGTCTACATAATCAATTATACTAAAAACATAATCATTTATGACTTATGCATGAATAATTTTAATCTTATATAATTAAATATAATTAATTATATAACTACACTTATGCAACATCTATAATGTAAGTTTTGATTATTAAATAATCCAAATTTAAATAATCTATTTCAATATTATACCGTTGAAGTTTCTTTGAACTCTCACCATCTGATTATCATATGAGTCAGATATTAGTAGAGGTAGGATAGTTTCATATCACAAGTCTACTTCAATATATTTGGACTCATCCTATATTAGCATTTTCCATTGGAAATAACTAAATTGACAACCCAACAACACTAAAAAAATTTATACACGTACATGCATTGTCAAACATATGGTAATTCATAATCACACAAGAAGTATACAAGAAAAACTATTTAAAAATATGCAACTCCTTCTTTTATACAAGATAAATGTCACAAGTAAATTTACCTTACTATATCAAAGTCATTCAAGCAAAGAGACCCACAAGAACCATTGAATCATACAATTTACAAAAGTCATATTCCTTTCCCAAAATTTCTATTATAACAACTTTTCCAACATTAGTTCTACAAATTTTATAATAGCAACATCTCATCCACTAATTTCACTCACACTTAATAATTACAAATCACAAATCAAATTCTTTTTCTCTTACAACAATCTTAACTTTCTTCACACAAAAAGAAAATCATCACCACTGCAAACATCATTCATTAATTATAATTTCGTTTCTCTTGGAAGATTTTGTAAGCTTTATCAACATTCACACACCAAAATCAAGCTCTATTTTATACTTCAACAGTAAAGCATTAAATTTGCAAAGAAAATAACTTCCTTTACCTTATAGTCTTGACCTAGCATTGATGGTTTCTAGCTAAACAGCTCCACACATTAAAACACTTCATCTACACAACAAAAGGCCCGAATGACGATCAAGACACAACATTAGGGTCTTAACCAAAGAAAATTACGAATGAAAGCAACATGCAAAGTAAAAGGAAGCTTGGATGTAAGAGAAAATAGATCGTTACATGTAAAGAATGCGCAAAATTTTGAACTCATCGTCAAGAGAAATTGAATGGGGCTTTTGTTAGAGCTCTTTTTACATATCACTCTAGAGTAGTAAATCTTCAAAAAGGACTACAATTGAATCATAATTTTATAGTAGGAAAAAAAGATTTTTCTTGAGAGAGAAAATAGGACTAGAGAGAAGAAGAAGGGACTTTATGAGAGATAATGAGTTACAATTTGGGATTCTCACATAAATTATATATGTCCATGAATATAAATATGGTGAGGATTTATAATTAATAATAATAATTTAAAAGAAAAAAAAACATAAATATTGTTTAAAGTTCATATATATATTTATGTTGTTTGAAACAAATTGTATACAAAGAATTTGTACTTAGTGTACAATAACATGAAATAGTTATATAAATGTTTAATTACTCGGATGGTACCCACTTTGGTACAAATGTGTCAATCTGGTACCCGCTTTTAAAAAAGTGTCAATTGCATCTCAACTTTTGAAAAAGTGCTTCAATTAGGTCCCTTTCAGACGGAGTTGACTAACGTCATTAGTCAACGTGCCACGTGTCAGTTTTTGATTTTTTTTTTGTATTTTTTGAAAAAAAAAATGCCATGTGTCAGGTCTATGTATGTGACACGTGGCATTGTTAGTGCCACGTGGCATTGCAATGCCACGTGCCAGTGTCATTATCATATGTCATTGTGTTGATTTCGATTTAGTCCTCATATATGTCCTTTTGTTTCAATTTGGTACCCACTTATGTATATCTGATTCAATCTTGACCTATTTTTTTTTTAATAATCAAAATCCATTTTTTATAAAATTAAAAGTAATTAAACATAAAATTTTTACAAAAATTAAGTATTTGATATTTACATTAAAATTTAGTGGTAAAAGTCATTTTATTAAGTCATTTTTAATAAATAAAAAATTAGTATAACATTCAAACAAATAGAAATTTTGGTTTAAAATTAGTAAGAGACAATATTGTTCTATTTTGGGTTAAAAAAATAATAATTAACAAAACATGAGTACTTAATAAAAACAATAATTAATAAAGTAATATGTTAAAAAGTCATTTTTAATAAAAAATATTAGTAAAACATTTTATACAAATAATATTTATACTTAATTAGTTTTAATCTTAAAAAAATGAATTACAAATATATTTTACTTATTAAAAAAATTGGGACAAAATTGAATCAGATATACATAAGTGGGTACCAAATTGAAACAAAAAGACATATATAAGGACTAAATCAAAATCAACACAATGGTATCTGATAGTGACACTGACACGTGACATTACAATGTCACGTGGCACTGACAATGTCACGTGTCACACTCAGAGACCTGACACGTGGCATTTTTAAATTTATAAAAATTTAAAAAAAAAGTTCAAAAAATTAAAAAAATAAAAAAAAACCACAGACTAACACGTGGCACATTGACTAACGGCGTTGTATATATATATTAACGTGTAAAGCACACAGTTACACATACCTTTGAAGATTAATGTAACACGTTGTAAAATGATGAAAATAAAGTTCCTGCAATTTAATAAGAAGTACTATGATTCTGTCATTTTTGGAAGAGGCGCAGCACCTCAAAATGTGGGTGCAAATGGAAACAAAAGATAATCCACGTTGGTGTTTAAATAAAGATGGAAGGTGTGTAAGTTGCTTAATTTGCAAGTGCTTGGAGCAAATAAACATGCCACTAAAAATTCCAATAGTTCACAGAGGCAAAGGAACAAATAATTTACGCCAATTAGTTTTATGGGCTCAGCCCACCCTAGTCATTTTATTCCAACTCAATTCACACAGGGCTTTAGAAAAGTCCCAGTTGAGTGGGAAAAAAAATAAAACTTATTTCTAAAGTGGTTCAGGATCAGCCCATAAGTTAGGAGTTCAAATTATAGCTCTAGGACCGGAAAAAGCAAAAACAAGTTTCATTACGTTTTCAATATATATATATCATCCCATATTTAATGATATAAAATTTATTTATTATCTTCAATTTTAGTGGGAAACAAATATATACTTGTAATTATTGTTTCAATATCAAATAATTAATTTAAAAAAAAAAACAAAATTATAATAAAAATAATATTATAAAATAACCAATATCAAAAAGACATATTCTCATTTACTTAATATAAAATATTTAAAAATCAATTATAATAATATAAATTTCAAATACAATAATAATTAGATAAATGCAAAAGAGTAATGTATAATATCACACAATTATACATAAATAAAATCTCATCAAAATCAAAATAAATTATAAAAAAGACACGATAAAAATATTTTAAACGTCTCTTTGTTTCTTTTCTCTCAATTCTAGTGAGATTTTTTTTTATATACTAGTAAGTATTATAGTTAAATCAGAGATGTCAAAATGGGTTCTAACCTATATGTCAACCTGACTCACCATGGGTTAGAGTCGGGTTGGATTGAAAAAAATTCAATTTTTTTAAAAGTAAGTTGAACTCAACTTAGCTTACTTAACCCACGAGTTAAATGGGTTCGAGCTAGGTTGAAGGTGAGTTGACCCACTTAAAGCACAAACTTTTTTTTATAATTTTTTATATATTTTTTATAATTATTTACTACTCCAAATTATATAGGTTCACAATTTCATATTTTTAAATACTATAATATTGCTCAATAATATTTTAATAGTTTTAATGTTTAATTAATTTGATTGTTAAGTTATATATTGATACTTTAATCTTTAATTATAATTTTTATAGTAAATTACTAAGCACTGTCTTTTAAACAAAATTTTCTAAATTAGCATGACAAAAATATGTAATTTTTTCATTTATATTTTGTTGAATAGCATGACAGAAAATGTGTAATATTAGTCATGTTTTCTTGGACTACATGGATACTTTCTTGAAAAAAAATTCATCATATATTGGTGGTGAACATGATGAAGATGTTGGTTCTTGATTTTACTGTGATTGTCATCTCATGTGTTGCTTAAAAACTTATTTAAATATTTGAATACTTAAAAATTAATAAATAAAAAAAATTGTGTAGGTTGGTGAGTCAACCCACTTAACCCACCAACTTGTTGTGGGTTGAGACGGATTGCAAAATTTCTGACTCACCATAAAGTGAATCGGGTTAGATTCACTCATTTTTAACTTGACTCGTGGTGAACCAACCCGTGTGAGTCTAGTTAACTCACTTTGACATGTTTAAAAATCACACAAAAATATATATTAAATTAATAATAATTCAAAATTAAACATATATTCTCATTTTTTTTAACTTGAATCTATGTTAAATGGTGAAAACAATCTTTATCACAATAATGTTAGAATATTAAATTATAGTCAATCAAATCTCTTTATATACCGCAATAGTAAAAATATATCATAAGTTAGAGAAAAAATGATTATAAAAAAATTTATAAAAAAATGTATTTTACACTGTAATATATGTTTAATAAATATATATCACTAAGCGAAATCGCAGAAACAAGTAAATGTATAATTAAAAGTATAATAAAATGAAAAATATCTTAGAAAAAAAATTCAAATATCAAATTAGTTAAATCATTGAAAAATAATATAAATTGTTTTAGCGAAAGGTTTCTTAAATGAAACAAAAGGATAAAAAAATAAAAAAGATAAATTTTTATATTATCTAATATATGATTACCTAATTCAAAATAATATTCAATAAATTAAATATTAAGAAGAAGTAAAAATAAATAAATATGAGACCTAAAATCTATTTGATTATTTGAATTAATAATATATAATTTGAACATACAGAAAAAAAAGTGTAATTAAGTTGTGATAAGGAAAAAAAATACTGTGTAGATGAATTTGGTAGATATAAAACAAGTCAAACAGTTAAAAAATAATAAAAAAATATATACTTAATAAAATAAATTTTCTCAATTATTTAATAAAAATATGAATTTTAATAAAATAAATTTTCTCGATTATTTAATAAAAATATGAATATTTCAATAAATTTAAACGAGTGAATAATAGATATTAAAACATGTATGAAAATAAGACAAAAGGATATTTATTTGTCTATTATTCTGGTACCAATTAAAAAAAATCAAATATCGTCTATAATTAAATCCATATCCGTCACAAAAATTCTCTACCAAAGGAAATAGCTATATAAAGCAATTTACTTGTAAGTAAACTGCATAATAAAAAATTAGTGACACGTCTTATACAAAAGAAGTAGTTACAAAGAAGAAAAACATTTTTTTATTGGTATAACACTAACAAACAGATAAAAAAAATAATTTTGAATCTCCACATAAAAGTAAAGAAATTAAAAAAAAAATCAGTTATTGAAATTTTGAAAAAAAGAGGAAACATTATAAAACATTATTATTAATTGAATATAAAATTAGACAATAACTTCATGTTTATATGATTATTTTTGGATTACTGACTCAAAATTTGTACATACTCAAAATCAAACTTACCAAATTTATACATAAAGAAAGTGAAATTAGAGGATACCGACAGCATGGTATAGCTTTTTCTTCAAGAAGCAACTCAAGATCCATTTACCAAATCATTTCAACATGCTTTAATAAGATGATTATGATTTCACATTGGCTACGAATCTCTCACAATTCTAGCCATTGAGTACTCTTTAACTTTGTGACATTACAATATAGCAAGTTAGTCCTATTATATGTTTGGTAATGTGATGTATATTTTTCACAAAGATTAACAACTACACAGAATATACGAAAGAAACAAAGTAGAAAAGCAAGAAACAAACTTAAAGAACACTGAATAACGTTAAAGAAAAACTTGTTATAGAAATATTAATGTTTGACCGACTTATAACAAAGAGAGAGAAAGTTGATGAGAAAGAAACAAAAATAAATCTTGCATGTAACGTTTAAGCTTTTATTTCCAACTCTCATGTCTGTAACCGTTATTGTTTTTGGCAAAGCATTCTCTTTGTCTATGCTTCTATTTTGTATGGGACCATTGGTACCTTTACTTTTTTACCCCTGCTATGCTTTCTACTAATATTCTTGGTAACCAATTGATCCAAAAGTTCTGTTAGGTAGATAGCTAGGTTGGATAAAAGCATTTCCTTTTTCTAAATTTTTAATTGAATTTTTTTCAGTAATTTTTTTGGTCTTATTTCCATGTCTCTAATTTTTATTTTTTTTTTAATTTTCAAAGTAGTAATGACTAAAATTGAATGACATTAGAAACCGTCAGAAGATACGCCAAAAAAAGTAATTTTAAATTCATTGAAGGAATTAAGAAAAACAATTTGTCAGATTAAAACCTAATTTGATTTCTTTTAAATAAATAAAAAAATACACTCAAAAGAATATCGTCTTCCTCAATTTTCTAATTGAATTTATAAAAGAAAAAATTGTCGAGAGATAAATGAAATTCACTTAGTTATACATCTGAAAAATACATAAAATTATTTTAAATCCTACATATAAAATATGTCTATAATTTAAATTAAATTTAATCTTCAATATTTAAACTTGTCAAAGTTTTAGATATGTTCTAGTTAAAAGTAGCTCAATACATTTTATGGACTTCGACTAGTTTTTTCTGTACTCTCGTCGTAAGTAGCTTATTTCTTTTTTTGGGCTAAGATTCTAGGTAATTTTATTAAATGAAATATAAATAATTAGCATATCAACCCCAATACTCGGTCCCTTGTTAGATCAATAGGAGTTTGAACTAACTAACAATATAACATCCAATAAAAATTCACCATAAGAAATTAATATATAAACTAATAATTTAAAAAGGATTTTTTTAACGAACCTAATTAGTTATTAGACTTTTAACTATGTTATTCTTTGCAACGCATGATATTATTGTATTAGACTTTGTGACCATGTTATTCTTTAAAACCTATGATATTTTGTTGTTAAGAATAAAAGAGGATATAGATCCACTTAATAAATAGAATTTTCATTATTATTTCATATTACCGAAGTACAAGAAAACTTTTAAATAATAATTTAGTGATTAAAAATATTCAAATTCTTAGTTAAAGATCGATTAATTTTGTAATTAAAACCTTAGTAGTTAATCTAAGTAACTTATTTATAATAAAAATTATTTTAGTTACTAATTTAGATATCAATTATAATTTTTAAAAATTATTTTAGTTATCAATAATTTTTAATTTATAAATTAGTGTTTAAATTAGTCTTTATAATAACTAATTATTTTTTATAACTAAAATTTATTTCTTGTAATGATTTGATTATAATAAATACAATTACTTTAATATTTCATCACATAATTAATTTATTTTATTTGGAGTTTCATTTTAAAGATGTATAACATTAAATTTTGCAATAATTGATGCCATATAATTGATGTTACAGAAATAAAGTTATACTTCTGATAAAATAATTGTAAAAATAATTAAAAAATATATTTATATTTTTAAACTATATTTTAGAATTTTCCTATCCAACCTAATATTTTATATTCTTTTCCAATTTATATTTTTCTAATAGTTATATGCTGATTCCTGTAAAAAAAACATAACTATGTATCAATATTTTTTTCACCATTTTTGTTTATGATGAGAATGATAATAGCTATCACAAAAAGAAACATATAGCGAAATAATAAATTTGTAATCTATAGTTTGCTATGAAAAGTGTTATAAAATTTTTAAAATGACGAGTATAAATCAAACAACATTGTTCCCTGTAAAAATCACATGTGAACTAATAAGAATGTCACATAAACACCTTATACATTCTTGAATAAGTAATTTTTTTTTTTTTTATCGGAAGTAAGCAACAATATAAAATGGACATAACATCTTATCATAGCTGGAAATATATAACACTTTTCTTTTTTGGCATATCATCGTGTATCTTTCCCAAAAGCAAAAGTTTGGCCGTATTAACTTGAGACACAAGAAAAATAAATAAATTCCCTGCGGTTTCTACAAAATCCCAATTATATCCTTAGTCTTGTGATCTCACTTTTAATCGAGATAGCTTCAGAAAGCTGCAGGGACATGTTGTGAACTTCACATTGCTGCAGCATGCTTCACGTTTAGAAACCACCGTATCATAAGCTACTTTACATATTATTCTGTCTCTCTGTCTCTGTTTCTGTCCCTTTTCTTTTCTTTTCTTGAGTTGAGATATCTCTGTGCTTAAGCAACTGTGCTAAGTTTAAACTCACACGCACTCCACCTTATATATAAGTTGAGCATCATCACCACCAATGCCAGGGCAAAGCATAATTTGCTTTCAAATACAAACCAACACAAGAGGATACTACTCTCACATTGAATCACCATGGCATTGTCTAATGGAACTTCAACTACCGCTTTGATTCCTCAAAGCGGCACGGCTTCCATCCAACATCGTGCCTCTTTGCCCAATCCATTTGATCTTACTGACGATCAGATCCTCGACATTGTTTATCTAGCCCACCTCAATGACGATGAAATTTGCGACACAGACAATCTTTACAACCTTGTCTCCAACATTGTCCTTCGGGTAATTCCCATCCATTTTGTCGACCATTTTTTATTTCTAACGTTCATCATGTTCAGTTTTTTCGATAATACAAATAGCGTCGTTGATTGATTATTACAAATCTTTTAATTTAATGTCCCTTATGTTTTTTTAGAACATAATGCACTGTAGGAAGTTGTACAAAATAGTAATATAGATGAAGCAGCTAACTTTCAAATTTCTAATTGTTTTACAGAGTCAATCTCTGATTTCCGCAAGCAGTTTAAAACCAGAATTCGTTACACTGAAGCTGATTTCTTGCCAGGTTAACTTCTATGCATATGTTATGTTGGATCATCTAAATCTAATAGGTGTGGTTAGCATTTAATTTGACACTTACATACAAGCGGTGACACAGATGATATCCACACGTGCTGCTGCGCACTGCGTACACCAGACAACAATGTGGATACTTCAACATCTGAAATGTTACTCCTGGGATGCGAAAGCGCTGATAGCAATAGCTGCTCTGTCTTTGGAGTACGGGAGTTTCGTGCACCTTTCTCAGTTTCAAACAAACGATGTGCTTGTAAACTCGTTGAGACAGCTGAATCAAGTTCAGAGCAGGAATGTGTCTGCTGTTGCCGAACTTGTCTCGTACACAGTAACAGTGTTTCAGCAAATCAAAGAGTGGGCAAGGTATGCTGCTGATGGTTATGATCCAGAAGACGTACCTGACTTGACAGAAGCCTTTCAAGCCATCCTTGTTGTTGTATACTGGACAATTGCTGCCACTGTTTCTTCCACAGGCAACCTTGTCGGTGTATCGTAAGTTTTCATCTTTTCATCTCATATCCAAGTTTTTAACTCGAGACTCGAACTGAAAAACATTGATCTTATTATATAACTTATATTGTTTGTTTTTATCAGGAGCTATAAGTTATCAGAATACAGATTCAGGCTTTCCGCTGCTGTTGAAAAATTGACAACACATCTTGGAAATTGCAGTGTGCAAATAGGTTGATAAATTATTTGTTTCCGGTTCTTTAAATCCCTTGGAGTTTGGAGACTGATTAAGGTTGTTATAACGGTATAGATAAGAGTTTGTCTTTATTTGTTCAGGCAATGTACGAGATTACGTTATCATCAGGAACATCTATGACAGGCCTAAAGATATTGTAGACTTTTTGAAGGCTCTGATCTACCCTCAACAAAAGGGGCCGGAGAATCCCAAGATATTTCAAGGGAGCAACCTAGTTACAAAGGTTAGTTCGTTACTTTTGCTGCAATAAAAGTATTAACTGGGTTTTGTTGCAATCTAATTATGGATGGAGAGAGACCTAGTTGAGTGATTTATGTTGTGTTTTTTATTTTTTTATGCCACAAACAGGGCATTGAAGTGTTCAGGCTGAAACACGTGTTGCTCTTCATATCGGGTTTAGACAGCGTTGAAGATGAGATTTCGCTTTTGAATTCAATGTACGACAGACTGCAAGAGGATCCAAAAGAAGCGAAAGGTTTCAAGAAAGAAGATTTTAAGATTTTGTGGATCCCCATTGTGGAGGAGTGGAACGAGGGAAGTAGGGAACACTTCAAAGCTTTGAAGAGTGGCATCAAATTTTACGCGGTGGAATACTTCAATGAGTTACCAGGGTTGAAGATAATAAAAGATAGAGAAAGGTTGAATTTTGAGATCCAGCCAATTGCACCGTTGTTGAGCCCGAGAGGTGCCATTATGAATGAAAACGCCCTGGAAGTGATCTTTGAATGGGGGATAGAGGCCTTCCCTTTCAGAAAAATTGATGGTGAAGAACTCACTCTAAAATGGAAGTGGCTTTGGGATTTAATCTTAAAAGCAACACCTGGACTGCAGGTACACTACATTTTTCATTTTGTCAGTAAAATGGGATTAAAGAAGCATTTGTTGTAATTAAGTTTACTATGTGAATCAGGTTAAGGAGAACAGATACATATTTATCTATGGAGGTAGCAACAGTGCATGGATCCAAAACTTCACACACGAACTGTCAAGGATAAAAATGAACGAGAGCATCCAGCGTGCGGATATTATAATAGAGTACTATCAACTGGGGAAGGGGAAGAGTGAACCCAACAACAGTGTTCCGAGTTTCTGGATTGGCGTGGAAAGGAAGAAGCAAAACAAGAAACACCAAGAGGCTGTGGACTGCGAGATTCAAAAAATTGTGAAGTGCTTATTCTGCCTGAAACGAGACCCACAAGGATGGGCCATTCTGAGCAAAGGGCATAACATTAAGCACCTTTGTCATGGGCAGGCTGTATACCAGACAGTGGCGGAGTTTCAAAACTGGAAAGGGAAAGTGTTTGAGAGAGAAGGATTTGACATTGCATTCAAGGAGTACTACGATGCGAAGGAAAAAGAAATATCTGCCATTCAACCATGCGAGGATTACACTTCAACTTCAAGTGTCATAGCCACCATCACATGCCCCAACCCCACGTGTGGCCGTGTCATGGAGGTGTCTTCTGTTAACTACAAGTGCTGCCATCGTGATGATGCTTTGAATTGTTGAATTTCAACTGGACGAAGAAGAAGAAGTGTCTCGGTTTCGTTTTTCTTCTTTCTTCATCTTTGAAGTTCTGCTCCCATTTTGCTTTGCTTACTATGCATCGTGTGATATACTATACTATACTATAGGCCCACCTGGTTTACCCCTTTAATGGGCAGACAAAGCCAGAATAAGACTTTCTCTTTTCTTTGTCCATCTGTAGTCGCATTTCTTTTTTGAATAAAGTTATGAATTACGCATCTGCACATGTATTTCGTATTATCCAGATTTACATTTCTATTTAATTTGTTCCTTGTTATTTTTCGGTGTTTATAAAGGATAATGTATTTTAATTGTTTTTTTTTAATTATTTTTAAATTATCGTATTATATCATTAAAAAAATTAAAATAAATAATTAAAAAATAATTGAAGTAATAGGTTAAAAATAAATTAAAATATTATTATCTTTTCGCAAAATATTAGATCCAATGCTTAATTTATACTGGTTTTAGTTTTTTATTGATGGAAAAAACTAACTAGATTGGTTGGAAATACAACTAGACTAAATTGAATGGAGAAAAATTCTCACTTAAGTTCGGGTAATATGTTTCAGTGAAAATATATCTCTTAAGTGACAAAACTAGCACTTAAATTATATTATTTCATTAGAAAGAAAGTAAATATTGAAATTCTCTCCCAAACATTGAACCTTGCACTTAAAGCAATGAGACTAATTATTCATGCTACAAACTTCTTCTAATCACAAGCTCTCATCGCAAGAGACTTCACATCATTTGAACGAAATGAGTATTTAAAAATAGATAATTGTTTCATTTTTAGCTTAAATAATGGTTTGGTTCTAATTTTTGTTCGATTTTTTTAACGTGATCCTACTTTTTTTTTAATTTGATCATAATATTCGTCAATTTTATTTAATTTGGTCATTTTTGTTAACATCATTAAAATAGTTAACGGAATGTGAACAGTAACTAACACATGTCATTTTGTGATTTTTTAATTTTTTAATTTTTAAAAAAATATACACGTGTCAAACTCATATCATGCCACATGTCATTTTGTGATTTTTAATTTTTTTATTTTTTTTTAAATTTAACTTTTTAAAATTTATTTCTTTATTTAAAAAAAAATCATGTGTCAAACCAATATCATGCCACGTGTCAGAGTCAGTTTTCAATTTGGTCCTAATATTCGTTATTTGTTTTCAATTTGGTCCTAATTTTTTTTTAAAAATTTAACATTTTTGTTTCTCTCCAAATTGAGACAAAATATAATTTGTATATAAATGTTATATGGATGTTCTTATTAAAATGCATATTTTTATTAAATATTTTTAATTTATAATTAGAGTTGGTTTAAAATTAAATATTTTTAACCTCTTAAAATTTTAAATTAATGGTATTATTACTTTTTTCGTTTTAATTTTAAACTAACTATAATTCTAAATTAAAAATATTTAATAAAAATATACATTTTAATAAGAATATCCATATAACATTTATATATAAATTAAATTTTGTCTCAGTTTGGAGAGGAAAAAAAATGCTAAATTTTAAAAAAAACATTAGGACCAAATTGAAAACAAATAGCGAATATTAGGACCAAATTGAATATTAAAAATTGACCTTGACACGTGGCATGATATTGGCTTGACACGTGGAATTTTTTTTAATTAAAAGAATATTAAAAAATCACAAAATGACACATGACATGATATGAGCTTGACACGTGTACATTTAAAAAAAATTAAAAGAAAAAAAAAATGAAACTTGGTGGTTACTATTCACATTCCGCTAACTATTTTAACGGTGTTAGAGAAAGGACCAAATTGAATAAAATTGACGAATATTAGAACCAAATTGAAGAAAAAAACAAAAGTAGAACCACATTGAAAAAATCAAACAAAAACTAGGACTAAATCATTATTTAAGCCTTATTTTTATGAACAAACTTCAAGTCACAACTTGAATGACAAAATTTATTGTCTAAATGATTGAGGGAAGACTTCAATAATTTTCTATAATAACTGTCATCAAATGATCATTTTGATGTTCAAAGTAATATATATATATATATATATATATGTAAAATAATGGATGTGTAACACACCCAAGAATTTTGAAGCAAGAACCGCTCTGTCTCAAGCTTTTATTAATAATAAGATTTCTCCGAACTATAAGGTGAATGGCTGAGTTAAAAAAATTAGTTTAATTTGATTCACTTTTTGATTAAATAGAAATTTTGCAACTTAACTCGATTTACTATGAATTGATAAGTTGACTCATTGACTCACTTACAAATGTTTTTTGTTTTTTACAATTTATTTTATATATCTATAGCATTACAATAGAAGTGAATTGACTAGATTTATTTTTTATTCAAAATGTTCACATGATTATCGAAATATTATTATAAAGATGATAATTAAAGATTAAAATATCAACGTATATAACTTGACAAACAAATAAATTAAACTTTCAAATTATTTCAAATATTATTGAACAATATTTTAGTATTTAAAAATATCATATTGTGAATCTATCTAATTAGAAGCAGAAAATAATTATAACAAAAAAGTTAACAATAATTTAAAAATATTGCCATCTCTCTATTTATATGATGCCAATGTCTATAATTCGTGGCCCATATAAATGTCCTCATTACCAAAAAGAACAAATTGAAAAAATGGTGAGTGATAAGGTGATCATAGATTGGATTTTTAATAATTCAATCCACATCCATTTTAGATCCAAATAATTAGATTAGATTTTCGATCCAAATCCATTTTTCAGTAGAACTAGATTGAATTTTTTAAAATCCATATCCAAATATTTTGATTGAGATTTAAATCTAGATCCAAATATTTGGATCAAGTTCAAAATCTAGAATCCATTTTTTATAAAAAAAAATTTAAATTGAATTTTCTAAAAATCGTGTCCTTAAGGCTGACACCATCGAATTTGACATTTTTTTTGTTAGGGCCAACTTGGCCGAATTTCAACATGGGATGGACTCAACTGACTTTCGGTCGTGACTGACTCAACCAAATTTTGGTCGAGGCGGTAGAATTTTGGTCGAGGCCGACTTGGTCGAATTCAGCCAAACTTTGGCTGGAATCGACTCGGCCAAATTCAAACGAATTTCGGTCAGGGCTGACTCGGACGAGTATATACAAATTTCGATCAGGAACGACTCGGTAAAATTTGGCTACAAACGACCGAATTTCGGCAGCGGATGATGTGGCCGAATATGATCGAATTTGGGTCAAGGCTGACTAAGCAAAATTTTGGTTGAGATCAACATGACTAGATTCGATCAAATTTCGATCAAGGCCTATTTTTCCTAATAAGGAAAATTTTTTGGCCAAAGCCGATTTGGCCAAATATGGTCACATTTGGGCCAGGGCCTACTTTGTCAAATTTTGATCGAGGTTGACTAGACTGAATTAGTCAATTGGGGTCGACTCAACTAAATACGACCAAATTCTGATCACAACCAACTTGGCTGAATATAACCAAATTTCATTTGAGGTCATCTAAGCTAAATACGATCAAATTTGGGTCAGGGTTGACTCGGCCAAATTTTGACCTGGGTCGACTTAATTGAATTCGACTGAATTTTGACCCTGACTATGCTGAAAATCGTCTTGAAGGCGGGTTACCATCAATTTCATGCTGAGAGATGAGGATACTAAGAAGACCTCTTTCAGAACACATGAGAATCACTGTGAGTTTCTTATTATGCCTTTCAGATCGACTAATGCCCCATCTACTTTTTCATCCTTAATGAATGAGGTATTAAGGCCATACTTGTGACATTTTGCTGTTATGACTTTGTTAACTACCCATTAAGACGTAAAATGTTTAAGAGGATTTTTGGGGTTAGTGGACTATTATAGAAAATTTGTTGAGAACTATGGAGCAATAACTTAATCCTTGTTTGCATTTTTGAAGAAATGTTTTTTAATGGAATGTAGTTGTTCGGACAACATTTGAGAAGTTCAAATTTGTCATGACCTCACTACTTGTTTTAGTTGTTCAGGATTTTTTCCAAGCAGTTTATCAAGGACACAAACAAACTTCAAGTATTGGGTTAGACAATGTGTTATTACAAGAGAAGTGACCTATTATTTTTTGGAGTAAAGCTCTTAGAGGGAGGGAGTAATTGAAATAGTCTATGAATAGGAACTTATGGCAACTCAGTTGTGGCAACAATATCTTATCAGAGGACAACACGAATTAACAAACAATTTAAATGGACTACTAAATTACTTAAATATGACTTTAATGTTCAATATAGATCGAGAAGGGAATAGTCCTTGATGCTCCTTCCATACAATTTATTTTAGTGACCACATCACTAGTGCATGGTGAAAAAATGCCCTGAATGTGAATCTAAATTTACTCAAGATCTACATGTCAATAAGATTTAGTAACAAAGAGTGAGAATCAAATTGTTTATGACTTAAGAAAAAATTAGCTATAATTTAAAGGAAAGCGGGTGTTTCCCTGTAAGTGTGGTCAAATTCCTATCATTCTCTAATAGGAGGACATTCTGTTTTTTTTTTTTTTTACTTAGAAAAGAATGGTGAATGCAATATATTGGATGGGTATAAAAATGATATTAAGAACTATGTGGCATGTTGTGAGGTTTGTCAACAACAAGGTTTACCTGCTGCTCTAAGTGAAGATAGAGAGTTCCAAATGTTTCCATAAGTTGTCTTCAATAGTAAACAAAATGCTCACGGAGATGTAGAAGTGTTGCTCTAATGGAAACAACTTCTACCATGTGAGAATAGTTGGCAGTTAGCATTTGAGATTCAACAATTGTTTCCGCAATTCCACCTTAAGGACTAGATCCTACTTGAAAAGGGGAGTATTGATATAACAAGAAAATCTTCAATTAAATGTGTATCAAATAAAAAATTATAATGTGTAATAGTTAGTGGAGTCAGTTGTCAGTTAATAAATCTGGTCAACAAATATGAAATTCGTTACTTAATTAACTAAAATTTATTTTTAGAAAGTATCATATTTCGAAATTCGATTAGAAAAGTGAAACCCATTTTAAATGAAAATACACCGATTTCGAAATTCAATTAAATAAATTATGGAATATCAAATTTTGATAAAGAAAGTTACGAGATTTCAAAATTCAGTTAAGGGAAACTTAACGAATTTTCAAATCTTGTTTAAGTATTAAACATATTTCAAAATTCGTGTGTATATATATATATATATATATATATGAATTTCGAAATCCGTTTGAAATTTTTGAAATCTCCTTAACTAGATTTTGAAATTCAGTAAGTTCCTTAATTGGATTTCGAAATCTGGTACATTTTAATTTATAATGGATTTTGCTTTTACATATCGAATTTTAATGAATTTTATTTTAATTAGAAAACGATTTTCATATTTATAAGAATATCACATTTATGTTGATCTAAGAGTATGAATTTCAAGAATTGAAATTAATGATTTTTTTAAGCTCAAAATTTTTATAATAAGCAATTTTTGTAGTTACTAGTTACTATCATAAGATTTTCAGTATTAGCTATAATTTAAAGGATAGTTGGTGCTTCCTTGTAAGAAATTATAGAAATTATATTATCATCTAATAGGAGAACATTTTGATTTTAGTGGTGAATGCCTGGATAGGTATAAAAATGATATTAAGAACTATATGACAGATTATAAGGTTTGTCAAGAAACAAGGTTTACATGCTGCTCTGACCAAAGACAGGGAGCTCCAAATATTTCCAGAAGTTATCTTCTACAAAATGCTCATAGAGATGTAGAAGTGCTTCTCAAATGGCAACAACTTCCACCATGTGAGAATAGTTGGGAGTTAGCATGTGCATGTGAGATTCAACACTTGTTTCCTCAATTTCACCTTGAGGACGAAATCCCACTTCAAAGGGAGAGTATTGATAGAAGAGGAAAACCTTCCATTTAATGTGTGTATCAAATAAAAAATAAGAAAAAAATTATAATGCATAGTAGTTAGTGGACTCATAGTAAATTTGGTCGACAAATATGAAATTCGTTACTAAGAAACATATTTCAAAATCCATAAAGTATTAAACATATTTCGAAATTCGTATATATATTTAACTACCCTTCCATATTTCTAATTACTTTTTATTTTAATTTTTTTTAATCCACTATTATTTTCTTTGTTAATATTTAAATTTGTTCTCTTTTAACTTTTTCAAAACTCAATAAAAAGAGACTAATTAATATATATATATATATATATATATATATATATATATATATATATATATATATATATATATATATATATAAATTTTGAAATCCGTATGAAATTTTTAAAATCTCCTTAACAAGATTTTTCAATTCGGTAAGTTTTTTAATAGGATTTTGAAATTCGATGCATTTTCATTTAACACAGATTCCACTTTTATGTATCGAATTTCGAAAATGAATTTCACATTACTTTGGAAACATATGGAAACATATTTCATGTTTATAAGAATATCACATTTATGTTGATCTGAGAGTATGCGGTTCAAGTATTGACATTAATGGTTTTTTTTTAAGTTCATAATGTTTATAGTAAGCATGGTCAAATTTCTATCATTCTGCAGAAATTACATGATTCTCCAATAATGGGACATTATTGTTTTATTTTTGACTTACAAAAAAGTGGTGAATGAAATATAATGGATGAGTATAAAAATGATATTAAAAACTATATGACATGTTGTGAGGTTTGTCAACAGAACAAGATTTACATAATGCTCTAACTGAAGATAGAGAGCTTCAAATGTTTCTATAAATGCTCAGGGAGATGTAGAAATATTGCTCAAATGATAACAACTTCCACCATGTGAGACTAGTTGGAAGTTAACATCTGAGGTTCCACAATTGTTTCATCAATTCCACCTTAAGGACTAGATCCCACGTGAAAGGGGGAGTATTGATAGAACAAGAAAATCTTCTATTAAATGTGTGTCTCAAATAAAAAATAAGAAAAATTATAATGTGTAATAGTTAGTGAAGTGAGTGGTTAGTTAATATTTTGGACGACAAATACAAAATTCGTTACTAAATTAAACTGAAATACGATTTTAAAAAGAAACGAATTTCGAAATACGGTAAATAAAAATGAAATTCATTTTAAACTAAAATTCATCGATTTCGAAATCAAATTAAGGAAATTGCCGAATATCAAATTTCAGTCAATGAAGTTCCCAGATTTCAAAATCCGGTAAGGAAAACTTACCAGATTTCAAAATTTTGTTTAAGTATTAAACATATTTCGAAATTCATATATATATATATATATATATATATATATATATATATATATGAATTTTGAAATCCGTTTGAAATTTTTAAAATCTTCTTAGCCAGATATTTAAATCTGGTAAGTTTCTTATTCGGATTTCGAAATTTGGTCAGTTTAATTTAAAATGGATTTCACTTTAATGTATCAAAATTTCGAAAATGTATTTCACATTACTTGGGAAACATATTTCATATTTATAAGAATATTACATTCATGTTGATCTGAGAGTATGAAATTCAAGAATTGACATTAATGGTTTTTTTTTAAGTTTAAATTTTTATAGTAAGCAAGGTCAAATTTCTATCATTCTGCAAAAATTATATGATTCTTCAATATTGGTACATTATTGTTTTATTTTTTACTTACGAAAAAGTGGTGAATGAAAAATAATGGATGAGTATAAAAAGGATATTAAGAACTGTGTGGTATGTTGTGAGGTTTGTCAACAAAACAAAATTTACATTATGCTATAATTGAAGATAGGGAGCTTCAAATGTTTTATAAGTTGTATTAAGTAGCAAACAAAATGCTCAAGGAGATGTAAAAATGTTGCTCAAATGGTAACAACTTCCACCATGTGAGAATAGTTGGAAGTTAGCATTTGAGGTTCCACAATTGTTTTATCAATTCCACATTGAGGACTAGATCCCACATGAAAGGGAGAGTATTGATAGAACAAGAAAATTTTCTATTAAATGTGTGTATCAAATAAAAAATAAGAAAAATTATAATGTGTAATAGTTAATGGAGTCAATTATTAGTTAGTATTTCGGACTACAAATACGAAATTCGTTATTAAGTTAAACTGAAATACGATTTTAAAAAGAAACGGATTTCGAAATACGCTAAATAAAAATGAAATTCATTTTAAATTAAAATTCACCGATTTTGAAATCAAATTAAGGAAATTACCGAATATCAAATTTCGGTGAATGAAGTTACCAGATTTCAAAATCCGATAAGGGAAATTTACCAAATTTCAAAATGTTGTTTAAGTATTAAACATATTTCAAAATTCATATATATATATATATATGAATTTTGAAATCCACTTTAAATTTTTAAACTCTTCTTAGCCATATTTTTAAATCTGGTAAGTTCATTAATCGAATTTCAAAATTCGGTGAATTTTAATTTAAAATGGATTTCACTTTTATGTATCAAAATTTCGAAAATGTATTTCACATTACTTGGGAAACATATTTCATATTTATAAGAATATCACATTTATGTTGATATGAGAGTATGAAATTCAAGAATTTACATTAATGATTTTTTTTTTTTAAAGTTCAACATTTTTATAGTAAGCATGGTCAAATTTCTATCATTATGCAGAAATTACATGATTCTCCAATATTGGGACATTATTGTTTTATTTTTGACTTACAAAAAAGTGGTGAATGAAATATAATTGATGAGTATAAAAATGATATTAAGAACTATGTGACATGTTGTGAGGTTTGTCAAGAGAACAAGATTTACATAATGCTCTAACTGAAGATAAGGAGCTTCAAATGTTTCTATAAGTTGTCTTAAGTAGCAAACAAAATGTTCAGGGAGATGTAGAAATGCTACTCAAATGGTAACAACTTCCACCATGTGAGAATAGTTGGAAGTTAGCATTTGAGGTTCCACAATTGTTTCATCAATTACACCTTGAGGACTAGATCCCACATGAAAGGGGGAGTATTGATAGAACAAGAAAATCTTCTATTAAATGTGTGTATCAAATAAAAAATAAGAAAAATTATAATGTGTAATAATTAGTGGAGTGAGTTGTTAGTTAGTATTTCAGACGACAAATACAAAATTCGTTACTAAATTAAACTAATATACGATTTTTAAAAGAAACGGATTTCGAAATACGGTAAATAAAAATGAAATTCATTTTAAATTAAAATTCAACGATTTCGAAATCAAATTAAAGAAATTACCGAACATCAAATTCCAGTCAAAGATGTGACCAGATTTCAAAATCTGATAAGGGAAACTTACCAGATTTCAAAATCTTATTTAAGTATTAAACATATTTTGAAATTCATATATATATATATATATATATATATATATATATATATGTATTTCGAAATCCGTTTGAAATTCTTAAAATCTTCTTAGCCATATTTTTAATTCTAGTAAGTTCATTAATCGGATTTCAAAATTTGGTGAATTTTAATTTAAAACGGATTTCACTTTTATGTATCAAAATTTCGAAAATGCATTTCATATTACTTGGGAAAAATATTTCATAGTTATAAGAATATCACATTTATGTTGATCTAAGAGTATGAAATTCAAGAATTTATATTAATGATTTTTTTTTAAGTTCAAATTTTTTACAGTAAGCATGGTCAAATTTCTATCATTCTGCAGAAATTACATGATTCTCCAATATTGGGACATTATAGTTTTATTTTTGACTTATAAAATAGTGGTGAATGAAATATAATGGATGAGTATAAAAATGATATTAAGAACTATGTGACATGTTGTGAGGTTTGTCAACAGAACAAGATTTACATAATGCTCTATCTGAAGATAAGGAGCTTCAAATGTTTCTATAAGTTGTCTTAAGTAGCAAATAAAATGTTCAGGGAGATATAGAAATGTTGCTCAAATGGTAACAACTTCCACCATGTGAGAATAGTTGGAAGTTAGCATCTGAAGTTCCACAATTGTTTCATCAATTACACCTTGAGGACTAGATCCCACATGAAAGGGGGAGTATTGATAGAACAAGAAAATCTTCTATTAAATGTGTGTATCAAATAAAAAATAAGAAAAATTATAATGTGTAATAGTTAATGGAGTCAATTATTAGTTAGTATTTCAGACGACAAATACGAAATTCATTACTAAATTAAACTAAAATACGATTTTAAAAAGAAACGGTTTTCGAAATATGGTAAATAAAAATCAAATTCATTTTAAATTAAAACTCACCGATTTCGAAATCAAATTAAAGAAATTACCGAATATTAATTTCCAGTCAATGAAGTTACCAGATTTCAAAATCCGTTAAGAGAAACTTACCAGATTTCAAAATCTTGTTTAAGTATTAAACATATTTAAAATTCATATATATATATATATATATATATATATATATATATGAATTTTGAAATCCGTTTGAAATTTTTAAAATCTCTTAAAATCTCCTTAGCCAGATTTTAAAATCCAGTAAGTTCCCTAATCGGATTTCGAAATTCGGTGAATTTTAATTTAAAATGGATTTTACTTTTATGTATCAAATTTCGAAAATGTATTTCACATTATTTGGGAAACATATTTCATATTTATAAGAATATCACAGTTATGTTGATCTGAGAGTATGAAATTCAAGAATTGACATTAATTATTTTTTTTAAGTTCAAAATTTTTATAGTAAGCCTGGTCAAATTTCTATCATTTTGCAGAAATTACATGATTCTCCAATAGTGGGACATTATTGTTTTATTTTTTACTTACAAAAAAGTGGTGAATGAAATATAATGGATGAGTATAAAAATGATATTAAGAACAATGTGGTATGTTGTGAGGTTTGTCAACAAAACAAGATTTACATAATGTTATAACTGAAGATAGGGAGCTTCAATTGTTTCTATAAGTTGTATTAAGTAGCAAACAAAATGCTTAGGGAGATGTAGAAATGTTGCTCAAATGGTAAGAACGTCCACCATGTGAGAATAGTTGGAAGTTAGCATCTGAGGTTCCACAATTGTTTCATCAATTCTACCTTGAGAACTAGATCCCACAAGAAAGGGAGAGTATTGACAGAACAAGAAAATCTTCTATTAAATGTGTGTATCAAATAAAAAGTAAGAAAAATTATAATGTGTAATAGTTAGTGGAGTCAGTTATTAGTTAGTATTTCAGATGACAAATACGAAATTCGTTACTAAATTAAACTGGAATACTTTTTTAAAAAGAAACGGATTTGAAATACGATAAATAACAATGAAACTGATTTTAAATTAAAATTCACTGATTTCAAATTTTTCTATAAGTTGTATTAAGTAGCAAACAAAATGCTCAGGGAGATGTAGAAATGTTGTTCAAATGGTAACAACTTACACCATGTGAGAATAGTTGGATGTTAGCATTTGAGGTTCCACAATTGTTTCCTCATTTCCACCTTGAGGACCAGATCCCGCAAGAAAGGGGAAGTATTGACAGAACAAGAAAATCTTTTATTAAATGTGTGTATGAAATAAAAAATATAAAAAATTATAATGTGTAATAGTTAGTGGAGTCAGTTGTTAGTTCATATTTTGGACAACAAATACGATATTCGTTACTAAATTAAACTGAAATACTTTTTTAAAAAGAAACGGATTTTGGAATACTATAAATAACAATGAAACTCATTTTAAATTAAAATTCACCGATTTCAAAATTAAATTAAAGAAATTACCGAATATCAAATTCCCTTAAATGAAGTTACTGGATTTCAAAATGGATAAGCGAAACTTACGTATTTCAAAATTTTGTTTAAGTATTAAACATATTTTGAAATTCATATATATATATATATATAGTTAATTACCCTTTAATTTTTTTAATACTTTTTATTTTAAATTTTCTTAATCCATTATTATTTTCTTTATTTTTATTTCAATTTTTTCTTCTAACTTTTTCAAAAGTATATATATATATATATATATATATATATATATATATATATATAATTTATTTTAAAATTTTAAAATCATCTTAACGAGATTTTTAAATCCGAAAGTTTCCTTAATCGGATATCAAAATTCGGTGAATTTTAATTGAAAACGGATTCCATCTTTATGCATCAAACTTCAAAAATGAATATTACTTTAATTGGAAAACAAATTTTATATTTATAAGAATATCACATTTATTTTGATCTGAAGAGTATAAATTCAAGAATTGATATTAGTGGTTTTTTTTAAGTTCAAAATTTTTATAATAAGCATGGTCAAATTCCTATAATTCTGTAGAAATTATATGATTTGTGAATACTATGACATTTTTGTTTTATTTTTGACTTACAAAAGAGTGATGAATGAAATATAATAGATGAGTATAAAAATGATATTAAGAACTATGTGGCATGTTGTGAGGTTTATCAACAGAACAAAATTTACAAAATGCTCTAATAAAGATAGGAAGCTCCAAATATTTCTAGAAATTGTCTTAAGCATCAAACAAAATGCTTAGGGAAATGTGGAACTGTTGCTCAAATGGCAACAACTTCCATCATGCGAGAATAGTTGAAAGTTAGCTTTTAAGGTTTCACAATTCTTTCCTAAATTTCACCTTGAGAATTAGATCCCACATGAAAAGGGGAGTATTTATAGAAAAAAAAATCTTCTATTAAATGAGTGTATCAAATAAAAAATAAGAAACAATTATAATGTGTGATAGTTAATGGAATCGGTTGTTAGTTAGTAAATCCGGTTGACAAATAGTAAATTCGTTACTAAATTAAATTGAAATTCGTTTTAGAAAGAAATGAATTTTGAAATCCAATAAAGAAAAGGGAAACTCTTTCTAAATTAAATTTTACCCATTTCGAAATCCAATTTAAGAAATTACCAAATTTCTAATTCTAATCGAGGAATTTACTGGATTTTCAAAATCCTAAATATTAAACATATTTCAAAATTTATATATATATATATATATATATATATATATATATATATATATATATATATATATATATATATATATATATATACTTTGAAATTCGTTTGATATTTTTAAAATCTCCTTTAACCACATTTTTAAATTCGGTAAGTTCTCTAATCAGATTTCGAAATTCGTGCATTTTAATTTAAATGGATTTCTTTTATGTTCTAAATTTCGAAAATAAATTTCTCTGTAATTCGAAACGAATTTCATATTTATAAAAAAATATATTTATGTTAGTGTGATAGTATGGATTTCAATGATTGACATTGATAGTATTCTTTTTTAAGTCGTAAACTTTTATAATTAGCAGTTTTTATATTTAATACCGTAAGATTTTTAGTAAAGTATCTCCCACCAAACTTTAAAATAATAAATTATTAAAAACATTAAAGGAATTATTAAAGATCCTGTTGAAAATAAAAAAAAAAAAATCATTGTAGACTTGTCCTCGCTTTAAAAATGCAAAATAGATGATCCATTAATTATATATATATATATATATATATATATATATATATATATATATAAAAAAAATATAACAAAATATAATATATTTATATTATCTCAATCTTGATTTATCAATTCTAAAATAATTACTAATTTTTAAAATTAAAAAATATTTTTAAAAATATGTATATTTTCAAAAATCTAATTTAAATAGAAAATAATTAAGTAAATATTTTTAACAATGAGTCATATAATAAATTTATAAGAGATCGAACAAATAATGAATTAGATCGCCTTAGTATGGACAAAGTTGAACTTGATCAACACAATGTTATTTTCAAATCATTAGAAAGTGTTATCAACTTTGATGTCAATCTGAGCGAGTTGAAAGATTTTTCTTATTTATCATCGGATCAGTTAAGCTCTAAGTGCGCTTTTGACCCTTTTTCCCATTTTACCAAAATGGTTAATCAACAATTACATGTAAACAAATCGAAAATAACCGTCAAATCACTTTACGTGATTTTTTTTTTAAATAAAATTACAAAATTATTGATGTGAAAATTTTCTCTTTCAAATACGAATTTAGATGGAATGCAAAGCAAAAGTCTATTGTACTTATGAATCAAAACATTTATTTATTATAACACCTAAAAACAAATCAATAATCAAACAGAAATAAGACAACACATGGTTTGAATTTATAACAAATCTCAAAATTCAACCATTCAAAAATTAACAATCAATTTCAAAGTCAATAGAAATATTTCAAAATAGTTTGAAGATATTTTAGTTCAATAATACGTTATCTTAATAATAATAATAAGATAATAAAATATTGAAAATTCACGAAATTCAAAAATGATTTAATATATGTAAGAAAAACTTCAAAGTGAATTTTAATTGATGAATCACCTTCTAGCAACTAGACTCTCAAAAAAAAAAAAAGATAGATGACTTCAAAATTTTATATTTTTTTAACATAATAAATTTTACAAATAAATAAATACTTAAAATTATTGTTTATGTTAAAGTATAAATTGAAATTTTAACATTTATCATTCTTTTTATTGTTCTAAATCAGAAAATTCTGGTTTTTACAAACCGTACTTTATGTATATCAGTGTCGTTAAATATTTAGTCTAGATATTGAAAACTTACCAAGGGTTGATTTAAGTGAAGGAATTTAACATCCTTTAACCTCAAGAACTTTTGGATTAATATGATAAGAAATTGTATATTTTTTTTATTTATTAACTAATAACTAGAATTGTTAAAATTGGTTGAAACTCGCGAGTCAATCCGGTTCACCACGGGTTCAAGCCGAATTGGATTGAAATTTTCTTACAAATTTTAATACGGGTTGATTTTTGTCCCGACTCACCTAGGTTGAACCCATGGTGACTCGGTTTACCTTTCCAACCCACAAATAAAGGATCACACAAGTGCTTTTTGTTTAAATTAGACATTGCATTTGGGTCAGGTTAGGTTTTTTTTTAGCCAATATATAGATAATTTGTATTTTTTGTGATTTTGGTTTGTATTAAAGTTTATTTGGATTTTGATTAGAATTATAATTTAGTTTAGACTGAAAAAAAAATTGTATTTTTTTTAATTAAGTGAACTCGTAAACCGACCCGTTTAACCCACCAACCCGTGATGAGCCGGACTGGATTTAAATTTTTTTTGGCTCACTAATAAGTAAGTCAGATTAGGTTGACTCACTAAGTGATCAACCCGTGGTGGACCAAACCAAACTGAATCGAATTATCCGTTTTAACAACTCTACTAATAACACTTTATATTGATTGTTTTTGTCGCTTATGTGTATGACTCCTACCTAAATCGAAAATTTAAGGATTGTGCAATATCACTGAATTTGGAAATTCTTGGTCCATAATTACGTCTAAGAGGTTGTGAAACTCTTAATTGGAGAGGGAATGGAAAAGGAAGAAACCAGTTTATACCAGCTTAAAAAAAAGGTTGTATAGCATTTCAAGTTCTCACTAAAAATAAAGAGCACCTCCATAGCATAGAAGTATAATTTATTTTTGGGTTAAACATGTTTTAAATCTCAGAACTTTGATTCAAAATTGGAATTCATCCTTGTTTAAAATTTCGATACATTTTGGTCCCTATATTTTAAAAATAAATGAATATAGTTCTTTTAACCCAATTACGTTAATTTTTTGTTGATGCGTCGAATGTTTTTCATGTTAGTATTGGAATTATTTACACTATTTGACACATTTCCAGTTCAATATCTGTTGAGAAATGCGTTTGACACCTAAAAAAAAGTTAACGTAATTGAGTTTAAATGATTATATTCATTTATTTTTAAAGTTTAGGAACCAAAGTGTATCGAAGTTTCGGACAAAAACGAATTTCAAGTTTTGATCAAACATTGTCGGACCTTAAGAGAGACTAAGGGGGCCATGCCCCCACCCTCTTTTTTTTTATATTTATATATTTATTATATAATTTTTGATATATCTTTTAAAAATTAATATTTTTAATATATTTTATATATTTGATATTTTAATAAATTTTTATATATTTTTATGTATATATAAGGAATTTTTTTTCTTTTTGTTGTCCATTTTTAGTTTTAACTTTTTTAATTTTAACTTTTAAACATTTTTTTAATAAAAATAGTTATTTTATTAATATTATCTTTTAAATGATTATTTGTTTAATTTAATTATTTTTTATTTAATTATTGTTTTAAATTTAATCACTATAAATGAAAATTAATTATAGTAAAATTATAAAAGTTATTTATATTTAATTTTATAATTATAATAATAACATAATTGTTATTTTTATTTTTAATTATTATAAGAAGTAAATAAAATATTTTTACTAATTTTTATAAAAATTTTGAAATTACTCTTTTGATTTCTCCTTTCGTTCAAAAATATTAAGTCGATTTTCTAGTTTTAATTTGGTTCCAATTTTTAAAAAAATGATGCAGTTTTGTCCTTTTCTCATTAATTTCTTGAATTGGGTCAAGATTTTTTCATCAAAAATGAAGTTGTGAATAAATAAGGATAGTTTGTTTTGTTGGTGTAATTGACATAATCCTCAGGTCAATTTTGATGAAAAATTCTTGCTTCGCTTCAAGGAATTTAACGAAAAAGATCAAATTGCATCAATTTTAAAACAATCGGGACATAATTGAAACTAAAAAATCCTAGATAACCAACTTGACATTTTTGTAAGAAAAAATAGATAAAAAAAAATAATTGAATCAAAATTTTGTACCCCAACTATATTAGTAACACAACATACATCTATTGACTTTTTTTTTATTACTACGTTTTGTGAATTAAAAAATCGACTTAGTAAACTTAATTAAATCCATATTATTCTGATCCACAATTTATTTGTGAAGTAACGAAAATCAGTGATAAAATAAATATATGCTGGAGTTATTTTACTTCTTTAATTGAAAAAAGAAACTGAAAAAAAAAACATAATCAGCAATAATGATAAATGTGTGAATCTTTTCATATGAAAACTGTTTGTATTATTTATTATTTTTTATGCATATATATATATATATATATATTTGTTTTTTTTTTTTTTTACTTGGTATTTTTTAAGTTTTTTGTTTAGTTAATATAAGTATTTCTAAACAAGATGAATTTTTTTTGTAAATATTATTTATAAATAAAAATAAAATTAAATATGTTTTTAGTCCAAAATGGAAAATATTTTAATTCCAAATTTAAAATTTTTTAAGTTAATATCATTAACTTTTTTTAATTTGATAGATGATGTTTCATAATTTAAAGTTAACATTAACTTTTTTAAATTTTGGGCTTTTGTTTTCTAATTATAGTTTGACATTAAGAAAATATCGTTAATCAGAATGACAAAAATCCATCATCATTACCCCTTAATCCTTTGTAGTTCGATCCAATAGAATGTTGCGACAGTTTCTCCTTTGTAATCCTTCTTCAGTCGAAGAGACATCAATAGATTCCGAACTATTCATTTTTCTTTTTAATTTTTCATACGACTGTAGCATTTATATGGATGAAACAAAGTGTCTCACCTCAACTGCACACAAACATATATTTATATAACTGGAAAATTATGCAAACAAACTTGAAGAACACGGATAATACAAAAGAGAAAACGCACACACTTGTTATAGAATACTTCAATTGCTAACTGGTCCATAAAGAAAAGGGTTCTTAATAAAGAAAAAGAGCGAAGCTTCCTTATAACGAATTAATTTCTTTTTTAACCTTTCTTATACTTTGAGACATTAGAGAATCAATGAATTTATACAATGCCAAAGCAAGCCTGAGCTTAATCAAGAAAAAAAAAAAAAACCAATGGTACCAAAGTTTGAGGTTGTTAGCAAACTTGTTTATCCATTGCACATATAATTTATAAATACACTTTATGTTATTACCCTTCTACTTTTAAAAATAAAATATTAAATTTTGGTTAAGTGTATTTATTACTGAATGAATTAATAACCCCCTTTTACTTTTTTTTACAGCATATTCTCATTTACTTATTATACACAGTTCTTGTTAGGAACATATGATTTTGTAAAGTCGAAATAAATTGTTATACACAATCCTTGTCATTTTCCACTAGATGACAAAATAAGTTGGATATTTTGTATAAAAAAGCAAAAATAAATTTGAAATATATTAAAAGTACCCAAAACAGATTTGAAATTCATAAAATGATTAGAAATTTCAAAAGGGCAGGGTTGCAATAATGAGAATTTAAGTCACCACTAATTTTTTCGGTGTAAGTTTATTTGATCTAATTGTGAGAATTTGTCCCATCTAATTGTAGGTGAAATACCATCATTAAGTAGAAATTATCCTATCTCATTTCGTCATCTTAAATACAACAAAAATCTATTCAAACATCTCAAAGCGCATCCGTCATGAAGCTCAGATTTCAAATAGATGACCTCTAATTTTAAATAAGTAATAATCAAATTGTGAACAAATACATTCAATTCCAACCAATGAATCCAGTTTTTTATATATAAGACTTTATAAACAACTTTAATATTAATTTAATAGAATACTAAAAAAAACTTAATTGAGTAAAAACATAAGTAAATCATAAACTTAAATTACTAATGAAGTCATATAATCACTAATAAAAAGTAATAAAAAAGGCATGTACACCTTTTATAATCCATTAGCAGCTCTATTCAAGTTTTAAATCAGATTAAGCTTTACCTAAATTACCTAAAATTTAAAAATAAATTATAATAAAATTAATGAAAGTATTAAAAGCGAAAGTCTCTTGACCTTCAAATTCACACTCCTTAAAAAAAGGAAAGAAAGCAAACCAACGAAAGATGCAAACAAAAAAATAGAGCTTGAAGAGTAAAGTTATATGCACATTTAGAAACCTATCTATCTATCTATCTATATATATATATATATATATATATATATATATTTTTTTTTTCTTCCTGTAAATATATTTGAGTGTCGTATTATGGGGCTTTTATATGTCTTTTTCTAGTAAATAATAATAATTCATCTAAAAGAGAAAGTATACCCCCTCATAATTTGCCTCACATTCCTCAATAATCCTAATCAGTGGAGGCTATATCCGAAAATCCCCATCATTCCACATGTTTCACGCTCATATCCTAGCCCACTTCAGAGGCAACATAGTGTTTTGTTTTATCCCGCTAAACTGTGTATATAAATATGGGAGCAATAGCATCTTCATCACAAGACAAGGTTTCCTCTACTCTCAAACACAAACTTCCTCAGAAGATACAAAATTAGTAATCACCATGGCATTGGCATTGCTCAACTCATCTGCAAGTGCTATCACTCCACAGCAGAAAGACCAACTCCCCAATCCTTTTGAGCTTCAAGACTCTCAGATCCGCTACAAGGTTTATCTCACTCACGTCAATGACGACAAAGAGTACGACGGGGATGTCCTTTTCAACCTTGTCTCCAACATTCTCAACTCCACCTCAGCTCAAGTTTCAGCAACTGCAGTAATTAGCGTTTAAAAGTTTATCTATAATTCGTTCGTTGTTACACCTTAACTTTATCATGCACATGGCATCATCATGTCTAAACAAATAACACATGGGTGGTGATATGCCACAGGTTTCTGTCACAAGTTTCAAACCAGACTTCCCTACACTGAAGCGGCTTTCCTGTCAGGTTATTAGTATATATCATATTTTGAGTTTACTTTATGGAGTTTTTGAAATTTTTTTTTTTTGGTGCTAATAATTGATTATGGTAAACGAGCAATAGATGATAACCACACGTGGGACTCCAGAATGTGCACACCAGACAACACTGAAGATTCTTCAGCAACTGAGTGGGTTCTCGTGGGGTGCGAAGGCGGTGATAGCTCTAGCTGCATTCTCTTTGGAATATGGGGAATTTTGGCGGCTTGATCGGGTTCAAGTTGCAGATCAATTCGGGAACTCTTTGAAGCAGCTTAACCAAGTTCAAATTAGCAGAAAGGTCCCTGCAGACATGACTGATCTGGTCACAGTTTTAGGGGAAGTGCTAAATTACATCAATCTGTGGGCAAAATGGTCTTCTATGGATTACGACACAGAGGCAGTGCCTTCATTGTTAGCTGCCATGCAAGAGATCCCTCTTGCTGTCTACTGGACAATTGCCTCCATTGTTGCTTCCGTTGGCAACCTCGTCGGTATATCGTAAGTCCTTTTCATTGCAAACTAATTTACATAATCTGGAGATAGCAGAGAATGAAGTAAAAATCTGACTCTGATAGAATGATTTTTTAATTATATTATCAGTATACAGAACTTTAAGATTTATTTAAAGAATCTCGCCTTGTTTCACTTTAACAAGACAAGGTTCACTCTTGCAGAATATAAAAGCAATTGAGTTTAACTTTTTTTTTTTTTGGTTTCAGGGAGCATAAATTATCAAACTTTAAAGACAGGCTTAATAAGATTGTGATCAAGTTGAAGACCCATATGGAAAATGGCAGATGGGAAATAGGTATATTTGAGTTTAAAGGCTTTCTGTTTATCCAATCTTTGGAATTTGATCTCAAATACTGATAGGATATTGTCTTCATTAATCTGTTGCAGGGAGGATACAAGATTACAAAATCCGTATCGATATTAGATATCCTAAAATTAAAGATGTTGTGGATCTGTTGGACATTCTGATCATTCCTGCTTCTGACAGCGGAACTTCCATACCCAAAATATTTGAAGTCGGCGTCCAAATTAAAAATGTTAGTGCTAAACCACACACTTGCATTAGATTTAACTTAGAGTAATAATTATTATTTTTATCAATTTTGTGACAAGTTTTACCCTTTAATTTATTTTAGATATTTGAAAATTAGTCTTTAATTTAAAAAAGTTCTCAAAAAAGAGATTTTTCATTTAAAATAAACTAATAAACGTATTGGTTACCAAACAGGGCATTGAAGTGTTCAAGCAGAAATACGTGATGTTGTTCATTTCGGGCCTCGACAGCATTGGAGATGAGATTTTGCTTTTGAGTTCCATATACAGGAGATTGCAAGAGCACGCAGGAGAAGAAATAAAAGGTTTCAAGAAAGGTGATTTCAGAATCTTATGGATCCCCATTGTGGATGATTGGAACACCGACAACATCAGGAGGGAGAAGTTTTATAATTTGAAGAAAAACATGAAATGGCACGTGTTGGAGTACTTTGAAAAGTTACCAGGATACGAGATCATAGTGGAGAAACTTAAATACGATGGCAAGCCTATAGTGACCGTGGTCAACCCTCAAGGTCAGATAATGAATGAGAACGCATTGCAGATTATTTTCGAATGGGAAATCGAAGCGTTTCCTTTTAGGCAAATTGACGCCGATGATCTCAACAAAAAATGGAAATGGTTTTGGAATTTATTGGAGAAAACAGATGACAAAGCAAAGGTAAGCGCAAATATACAATTATTGCATGTAACATGGAAATTTTTTCTTACAAGAATCATTAATTCGAACATACAGTTATATCCATGAATCAAATGGTTTGCATTTGGTTTAGTTTATCGTTTTCTAACTAATTTGTTACTGCACTTAAGCTGTTGGGAAGGGATAATACAAGTTGCGTCTTCATCTATGGAGGTAACGACAGTAATTGGGTCCAAAACATGAAGAACGCAATTGGAAAGATCGAGAAGCACGAGATCAACAATGTGGACGTTAACATAGAGCGGTATCAGTTGGGGGAGCATAACCCTGACCATGTACCCTCATTTTGGATCGGTCTTGATGGGAAGAAGAAGAACAAGGAGTGCAAGGGAAGAGTGGACTGTGAAATTCAGGAAGTTGTGAGGACCTTGCTTTGCCTTAAACAAGATCCACTGGGATGGGTTGTTCTTAGCAGAGGGCGTAACTTAAAGCTACTGGGTCATGGTGAGCCTATGTATCAAACTGTGCTTGAATTTGAGAAATGGAAAAACACAGTGCTCGAGAAAGAAACCTTTGATGTAGCCTTCAATGAACATTACGATGTGGTGAAAGAGAGATATGGTAGTCGCCCATATGATCATACTTCAAGTGTTCTAGCCACCATAACTTGCCCGAATAGCTCTTGTGGACGAGTCATGGAGCTGACATCAATTCAGTATAGGTGCTGCCATGGTAGTGCAAACAGTTGCAATGTCTGATTTCACCACAGGCCAACAACAATGGTTTTAAATATGGAGTTTCACTGTAACTTTCCTTGTTTACTTCGTATGCATCGTCCTGTAGCCACTTTGTTCGCCCTTCAATGGGTTGAAACTAAATAATGGCTTTTTTTGTGTGTATTGTACTTTATTTCATTGAATAAAAGTAGTATTAATATTATATTATATTGTAACTCTTAATATTTTGAGTCAATTTTGATTCATTAATTCTATTTGGGAATTACAACTAACTTTCTTCTATTCTAGTTTAGTGATGTACTAAGAAAAATTCAACTTGCGTTTCTTATTTGTACGTCTTTGAAGCAACATATAAAACTTTAGCAAGACAAATATAATTGGAGATGGAGGTTTTGGAACTGTGTATAATATGAAAACAGTTGCGTTAGAAAGCTCAGTGAGGAAAAAACGCAAGGTCAGCGTGAGTTCATGGCTTAAATGGATTTAAATTTGGTCCAGAGGAAGAAGCGAAGGGCGAGTTAGGGGTTTGTTGTTGAGCTAGAGGGTAATTTGGGAGACTAAAAAGAAATGATATTTTGTGAATTATGTTTTGATAACTTTTTTATATTTGAGGTGACAATTTTTTAAGTGTTTTTTATTTTTTTTATTTTTCTATCTTTCATAATAATTTAAAATATATCAAAATATAATTGTCCAAATTAAAAGAGTTTGTGCTCACAATTTCAATATTTATTTAAGTCTAAATCATGCCAATACTATACTTCAATAAAAATAGAAAGAATAAAATAAAATAAAAATATATTAATGAAAGTTGCGTTTGATTCATATAATTTGCACGCTTATATATAGAAGTTGTGTTGGACAAAGATCGATCTACGATAAAAAGTTATGTTAGAACAAGCGTATTTTCTTTTTTATAAAAGATAAATATATTTTTGATTTTAATTTTTAGTAAAAATTGAAGTTAATTTCTTTTCAAAATTTTGTACCAATTTAGTTCATCGTTTTTAAAAATACATGAATTTAATTTTTTATTAAACTTTATTTATGTTTATTGACGTTTCAAACACGTTTCATAATAACGTTGAAGTCGAGTTGTACCAAACGATGTAAACAATTTAAATGTTATCATAAAATGTGTTTATAGCGTTAAATAAAGTTAATAAAATTTTGTTAAAAAAACTAAATTCACGAATTTATGAATTTGGAAGACAAAAATGACATCAAAGAAAAAGAAACTAATTTCAAATTTCATTTAAAGTTAATAACAAAAACATATTTAATATTTTTTAAAATAACACTTTAAATACCTAATGTTTTAGAAAATTGTTTCATTTCAATAACTTTCAAATAAAATTATACGGGTAAATTCACAAGTCTTTTTAAAATCTAACATATCATTTATGATAACTTATTTGAATCTCGTTTAAAATCCGAGTAATTAAACTTAAAGATAAAATTATGATTTTAATACTATAAAAATAATACAGTAATACTGAAGTGTATTATTTGTGTTTAACTAAAAAGTTAGTTTGTTAGGTCTAATAAGTTTTTAAGTAATCTAAAACTCAACCTTCTATTTAAATATGTTTTTATCAAATTATTTTTCCCAAAAACTAGTTTAGACCATCACTTATTGCTATTAATACTTTAGTCCTAAAAAATATTAATTTTTTTTTTATAAAAAGTAAAATGTTGCTTCAGGGGATCGTGAATTTAGAAGTAGTTGAATAAGGATAGACTACATTTTAAAGGTTCAATTACTCGGATGGTATTCATTTTGGTAGGAGTGTGTCAATTTGGTACTCACGGAAAAAAAAGTGTCAATTGTGCTCACTTTTGAAAAAAGTGTCTCAATTAGGTCCTTTTTAGAAAAAAAAATAATTAATGCCGTTAACGACACACAACATGTCACTCTCTAGTTTTATTTTTTTATTTTTTTTAATTTTATTTTTTTGCAAAATTTTGTTGTTGTCACGTGTCAAGTCCTTTCTATGACACATGACAATGTTAGTGCCACGTGACAGGATAATGTCATATGTAACAAATGTCATTGTAGTAATTTCAATTTAGTACTCATATATACCTTATTGTTTCAATTTAGTCCCCACGTGTCACTCGATCAAACTAAATTATGCCTATAACTATCTATACATGCATGGCAAACTTGGCATCAGTTACAAAGAAGGAAAAAATATGATGAAGGTAGATCAATATTACCGGATAATGTAAAAGAATGTGGGAGACAAGAAGAGGAGAGACCACAAAGGATAGAAACGAGTGAGGTGCAAGGAAGGAGTGAGACAAAACTTTTGGAGGTGAAGACGACAATAAGTTAACAAGAGAGTGAAAATTTGTTTTCATTAAATAAGAAAGAGAAGGAGACATTCAAAATTTCACATTTAATGCAGAAGGTGGTCAAAGGGCAATTTTGGATTTTTAAAAGTACTTGGGTGCAGAAGAAATATTGGAGGTGCAGAAAGAAATCTCCCTAAAAAAAATAGGCCACCCATAAGTGGTAAGCGCATAATGCATGGGCCAACTGGCCCTACTCGTCTTTGATCTGACGCACTTCCCTACTCTAACACTTTCACGTCACAAAAAATGACTCTAATCATTGCTCATTTGTTTTGGATTGGCATAGAAAGTGGGAAGCTAAAGAAACAGCAGGGCATGGATTGAGATTCAAGCATTTTGGAGAGCTTTGCTTTTCCTTAAACCATATTCCTAAACATATGTTGCTCTCAACAAAGTGTAATGTAAAGCATCTGGGCCAAGGCAAGCAAATGCATGAGCTACTGTTTTTGAGATCAAAGAAAAGAACAAGGGCCAGAGAAAGAAAGTTATGTTTTGTTGGGTCTTTCTAAAGAGAAACATTAAAGATAGTCATTCCTAATGATACATAACCCAATGATAGTTATTTAAACTACTGGTGATATATTCTGTTATAGGAATTTACAAGTAGAGTAATCTTTAATCGGCAAAAATGGATGCTTTCATATTCTTTCTTTATCTATTGTTCAACTATTTACCTATTTTTTATTAATACAAAAATATATTAATATGAGAGTACTAGATATTGTATTATTTTGGACCGAACGAAATGGTATAACGATCAACTTATAATCAGATGGTTATAATTAAGAGTTTGATATTATTTACACACACATATAAGTCATACTTCATAATGTTGTATGATACATTCCTTGTGGACTTGACTCAAAAAGTATAATTCAGGAAAAAAGTGAAATTATAACTATTAAAGAGCATACGTGATAATTACGTTGTACAGAAAAGATGCTGTATATAATTTTAAAATTTTGAATGATATACTATTTTTTTACCCGCAACATCCTTTAAAACTCAACTCCTTTTCTTCAGCTGTTTTCACTTACCATATTTAGCTCCCTTTGGTTCTCTAAATTCCAAAATATATATATATATATATATATATATATATATATATATCTATATATATATATATATATATATATATATATATATATATATATAAAGGTAGTAGTTTCACCTTGACATTATATTACATATTTATTTATTTAAAGTGCATATTGTAGATGACGAAACATGATTTCTCGAGTACAGATATAACATTTTAAAGCTTGAGTAAAGCTAATGTTGATTATTTAATTTCACATAAGTACTCTCATATGTCCATCTTCTAAGATAATTGTGTCTAGAAGCATCTTTGTTGATGAGTAAAATTACGTTAGTACTTTTGTTCTTTCCTTGAAGCCGAAACATTTTTCTGATCCTATTTGGGAAGCGGGACAAGATCATCTTTTTCTAAAGTTTTGCGAACTTGCAACAAATTGCCTATGATATCCTTTGTCATCCCACATTTCCCATTAACCCCATAAGGGGTAGGTTATGAAAATCACACTAGAAGGCACATTTCACGCCTTGAAAGGCCCCAGCAGAAGCTACTTCGTATATTGTCTTTTTTCGAAACTCTTGATTTACCAATAAAGTAATAATACCAAATCTACACTCTTGTGGCCTCTTCAGCTTATATATATACGTGGATGAACCAACCAAACCCCACAAGGCATCCTTTGCTTTCGGAGCTTACAATTGTTCAACAATACTTGCTTTGCCACCCACAAAGCCTTATTCACCATGTCACTGTCCAATGGAGCTGATGCTACTTCCAAGCAGCAGAAACCCCAGCTTCCCAACCCCTTTGATCTCATCGACTCTGAGATCCTTGAGAAAGTTTATGTCACCCACCTTCATGATGATGACAAGTGCGATGTAGATGTCCTTTTTGATGTTGTCTCCAGTGTTGTACTTAAGGTACGATGTTTATGTCATTCTCCCTCTTTACAAATGCAAATCTTCCTATAAATTCACACTAGGCATGTTTAATTATCATTTAAACCTAATTAATGCAATTGGTTATATCGTGAGTGACAGACAAGGTTAACTGAAAGCAAAGCTTATCAGACCGTTTTCCAACCAGAGTTTCGTACAATGAAGCTGATTTCCTGTCAGGTTATCTCATGGCACAATCATTATTATTATTCCTTACTTTATTTGCAAATATATTATTAAAATGATATGTCGTACTTTATTTTTGTTCATTCAAAAAGGGTGAGTTTCGTTTGTATTATATTATGATTATGATTATGATTATGATCTCGCGTTGGCAAAAGCACAAATTTAATATGCTTCAAGAATATTTTAAACAAGTGATAGAATGATATGATAACAGATGATAACCACACCCCGTGGTGAACGTTACGTGCACCAAGCGACCATGTGCATTCTTCATCACCTCAGAAACTACTCGTGGGATGCGAAGGCACTAGTGACTCTAGCTGCTTTCGCTTTGGAGTATGGGAATCTTCTGCACCTCAGTGATGTTGCAACACCAGATAACCTACTTACAAACTCCTTGAAACAACTGAATCAAATCCAAATCAGAAAGGACCCTGCCACCATTTTGGTGGCATTGGTGATGAAAGTGCTTAACGACATCCAAGAGTGGACAAGATTGTCTTCTTTTGGTTACGACATCCTGGATGTGCCATCTTTGTCTGATGCCCTGCAAGAGGTTCCTGTTGTTGTATATTGGATTATTGCTTCCCTTATTGCTGCCACTGGCAACCTCGTTGGTGTATCGTAAGTTTTCTTCTCAACTGTTATACTGATATAATCCACTGGTGTATGTTGACGTCATATATATATATATATATATATATATATATATATATATATTATAAATGAAATTCTTTATTAATGTATATCTCAGGGACTATGTATTATCACATTTTGTGGAAAGGCTTTCTTCTTCTGCTTCTCGATTCCAGGAACATCTGAAATTGAGCCGAGAGCAAAAAGGTTGCGCTATGTTTCTATTGTGTTTAATTTTATTGGAAGCTAATAAGTATGAGGAAACTGATCAGATACTAAAAAGGAATATCTATTTTTTGCAGGTTATGCAGATGAATACTACAAGCGCAAGAAGGCATTTTCTAATCCCAAAGATATTGTAGAACTCTTAAGGCTTCTGATCCAACATAATGGATCTAAGGTCCAAATATATGATGGCAGCATCAAAACCACCACGGTTAGTCTCTAAGACATTTAGACTCCTCGTGTCTCTTGATATGATATTAAGATGGAACGATTAATCTTTCGAAAAGTTGACGACTATGTCAACATATTTTTATGAAAAAGCATTAATCTAGCCATTTTTCACTTTGTTATTTTGCCAATTGCAATCATCTTAAAGACAAAACTAATGATGATGTCTTTTTTCTTTTTGAAACAGGATATTGAAATCTTCGACCAGAAATATGTCTTGTTGTTCATTTCAAGCCTCGACAAGATTGAAGATGAGATTTCACTTTTGAATTCACTCTACGACAGACTGCAGGAAAATCCAAGTGAAATAATAAAAAACTACAAGAAAGAGGATTTCAAGATTTTGTGGATTCCCATTGTGACTTTCTGGGACGACAAGCAAAGACTCAAATTCAATGCGTTGAAGGATACCATCAAATGGTACGCAGTGGAGTTCTTCACTGAGCTACCAGGAACTGACCTAATAAAAGAGAAATTTAATTACAGGGGTAAACCTATTATCCCGGTGCTCACCCCTCTTGCTGACACCTTGAATGAAGATGCTATGGACTTGATTTTCCAATGGGGGATCGACGCGTTCCCCTTTAGGAAATCTGATGGTATTGACCTTACTCTAAAATGGAAGTGGTTCTGGGATGCAACAAAGAAAGCAAATCTTGGAATACAGCAGGTAAATTCACTGCTGTTATCTAACCACCTCAGTGAGATATAATACTAATAGTTCACTATTTTTTAGGGATAATCATAGAGATTGATATGAAATTTATCTAATTATGTACCTTTGTTTTCAACGTGAATTAGGTCACCGGAGACAGGTATATTTTCATCTATGGCGGTGCTGACAAAAAGTGGATCCAAGACTTCGCAGTGGCGGTGGAGAAAACAAAAGGGCATGCAGCTATCTTGAACACAGATACTATAATAGATCATTATGAGCTGGGAAAGGATGACCCCAGGGTTGTTCCTCGTTTCTGGATCGAAATAGAAAGGAAGAGACTGAAGAAGCATAAGGATGTGGTGGACTGTGAGATTCAAAAGATTGTGAGGACTTTGCTTTGCCTTAAACAAGACCAACAAGGATGGGCCATTCTAACCAAAGGCTCTAACGTGAGGGTTCTGGGTCACGGTGAGCCTATGCGTCAAACTTTGGTTGAGTTTGATGCATGGAAAGACAAAGTGTTTCAAAAAGAAGGCTTTGACGTGGCCTTCGATGAATACTACAAGATTAAGCTTAACGAGTTATACGCTCGTCAACAATGCGCCATAGTTAAAAATAATGCAGATGTCCTTGTGACTATAACATGCCCAAATCCCACATGTGGACGCGTGATGGAGGTGACTTCTGTTAATTACAAGTGCTGCCATCGTGATGCTCCAAACAGTGGCAACATCTGAATGTGAAGGGGAGGAGAAAGAGGTTAATTCTTAGCCTCCACGAGTTTCTTTGGCAAAACTTTGTATTTGGGTTTCTTTTTGCTGTGTCGAGTTACTATCTATGCATGTCTTTTGTGTCAAGATGAAAGCTTTGTAGCCACTTGATTTGCCCATGGTGGTGAATGGGAAAATGAATAATGGCCTTGCTTCATCTTTTTGTCCATTGTCAACTATAAAATTGAATAAACTTAGCTCTGCATTTTCATAAATTTAGCCGTTCTCTTCTGTGGTGCTCTTCCGTCACCTTTGTTTTTGGAGCTCACTTTTTTAGCTTCTGATATTGATGTGTTATATTTTCTTATATAAGTGTGAACATGAATGACTTTGGTTACTACTCATACAAACTCCTCGCACCAAGAGATTAAGTCAACTGTTCCCACATTTCATTATAACATGATTACTCAGTAAAAAATATTTTTTTATAAATAAAGTGCAATGCATAAAATAGCAAAAGAAATGAGATATAATAATTTAAATTAATTTTAAATTATAAAGTATTTCAACATGTTAATGAGTTAAATATATTTTTAATCGTATAAGTAAATCTTTATTTTGATTCCTAAAAAATATTTTTATTTTTTCTAGCATGAACATATGTCAAGTAAGAACAACTGGACGTGTATTAATATTATGATATAATATCAACCCACAGTTTTGAAAAAAAACATTTTAAGATTCATAAAATAAATTATACTTTATCATAAAATAAATATTAAATACTAAAAATAGTTATTATAATTTTATAGGAATTAAGATGAAAGAAAACTATTTTTAAAATTCGAATTCATACATTTTATAAAGATTAAAAATAATTACTTTAAAATTAAAAAAAAATAAAAAACAAAAAGTTTATTAGGTCATGAGGAGCATATAATATATAGGTATATTCATGCATTAGTTTAGGGGATTTTTATTCATTTGTGCATTATTGGACTCATTTCATCATGCATTATTTAGTTTCAAATCATACATTTGGATTGGTGCGTTGTTTGTGTAAACAGATCTGAAGGGAGCAAGTTAGACACAAAACAACATGTTCCACAAGTGCTAGGTGGAGTCTTCTACGACTTGTGGATTTGACTTAAAAGATGCGAGTTTCAAGATAATTTGTTTCACAAGTGCCTGGTGGGTTTTTCCACGACTTGTGGAGTTTGCTTCAGAAGATCATGCGCAAAACAACGTGTTCCACTGGTGGTTTGTGGATTTTCCAACGAGAAATTTAAAGATTACGTGGACTGACAAAGATTTAAAAGAAAAAATATATATAAAGAGGAGAGATAGGGGGAAACAGTTAGAGAAGAGAGAAAATCACCTCAACGAAGGAGAGAACGTGGGAAAAGATAAAAGGAAGGCGTTCACGAAAAAAAAAAAACTTCTTCTTCTTCCTCTTTATTTTCTTCTGTTGCTTTGGCTACCGTTTGGTTTTTTCTTTTTCATTATGCAGAACTAATCTATTTCTGTTGGAGGATTGATGTAAAACTTTGGATTATAGGTTCTACTCTTTACATTTGATGTTTTATTAATGTTCTTCATCTCAGTGCTTTGTTTATGGTTTTATCGTTTATTTATGACCAATTTCACAACCAGGAAATTGACGATTGTTTGCGATTATAAACAAGACAGATTAGATTATGTCACAATTGGGAAATTGGACATATCTAATTAGTTTGCAATATAGATGATTATTGATTTTTCATGATTTTATTGAATTTTTGTAAACTAATATAAGGAATTGGGGGTTCGAATTCAATAAATAGATTTTACCTACTAAGGGATTAGGGGTACAATAGCTCTCATTAAACTTAAGTGGATGATTACATTGCTTGCATCAATTGAAAAGGAGTAGAATTCTATAGGAAAAAGTACGAAATCAATCCTGTAACAATTCTTCTATTGATGAAAGTTTTTGTTATAAATTTTATGTTTGCAATTCCATTGATTCGTATTTGCTCAAAATTACGTAAATTAGGAATCTAGTATTCAACAAATCAATCCCAGAGGATGAACGATATTTTATTACTACGTTAACAATTTGTTCACTTGCCATACGTTCATTAAGTCAAAATAAAAAACTCTCTAAATTTATAAGAACTAAAAGCTACTTATATTTACATTAAATATATTTAATATAATAAAAAAATATAATGGAATTGATTTAAGGGTTAAACATTTTTTTTGTCCTTTGGTTACTTTTAATGAAAATTGGAATCAGTCTCTTTTCGAATATATGTCTCGATTTACACCTCCAACTTTAGAAATTCATGAATTTAGTTATTTTAATCAAATTTTGTTAAAAAGTTTATTTGACGATTCATTGAAATAAAAATGTGTCAAATGGTGCAAACAACTCAAATATTATCATGAAATATATACAAAACATCAAATAAACTTACCAAATTTTGTTAAAAGGACTAAATCAACGTATTTAAGTTAAGGACTAAATTAGACCAAAATTTGAGATAAATTAATTCAAACTTTTACTAAAATTTAAATAACAAAAACATATTTAACCATTTATTTATTACGACATATCATATTTAAGATTTTACCATATGGAATCACAATTCAATGAATTTTTATTTTCAATTTTCAGTATAATTTTTTATAATTTCATTAAATTTCATCGGTTTAGTTTCTAAGTATCTATTTGGGACGTTTATAGGTTATTCATATTGATATTTTGGAATAAACACTATCACATCGGTCACTTTTAGTTCAAGTCTTATTTTGTTGTACCATTTTTTTAATTTTGATTTTCCAAATTAGTTTTATTTTAATATACATTTATACTAAAAATATAATTAATTATATACATGCTTTTAAATATTTAATTAATTAATTAATGCTTTTACCTACATAAATTTAAAATGTTATTATTTTTATATGTTAAATATTTTATTATTTATACATATATAAATGATGTTAGAAAAATGAATCTAACATATTATAATCAAATATGTGTTTAGAAAGAATTGTGTACCCGGTATCAATGAAAGATTTATCTGTCTGTTGTTCATGTGAGACCATAGTGCTATCTTTCTGGTAGGATATGCCAAAAGACTGAATGCTCAAACAAAAAATGTATATGACTATTTATCTTATTTCTCTATCTAAAACTGATTAATGAGGCATCGATTTTATATCCTTACCAGCAAATACTAGTCACATCTCACCATGTTACTAAACAATCAAGTTTATCAAAAATCATTTACTGAACCGTCCAACCCATCACAGACCATTCATCATAAGCCCAAAATCATGTATTATCTATAAAATCAATAACATTGTGCAATATAATTGATACTAACAAATAGGCTTAAATACCTTTTTGGTCCTCATTTTCGTAGTGTTTGTTGCGAATGGTCTTCATTTTCACAGAATGTTTAAAATGGTCCTCATTTTTACCGAATGTTTAGAATGGTCCTCATTTTCGCAATTCGTGTTTTATTTGGTCCTTTTTTGTAACGCCGTTTAAATCATTAACGGAGCATTGTACATGTGACACGATTTGTATTAGGGTGTATTATGTGTACTGTACAAGTGGCTTAATTAGATATTTGGGGATAAATAAGTGAGCTAGGGTTTTGGTAGGGAATGTTTGGGTAGTTGGTGAGTTTTGGCAATCTTGTTCCTCCATTCCCAATTGGTATTGCTGCAATCTTCTTCCTCCTGCAATCTCATTATATAGGTATGTTACGGTTCCAATCTTCTTCCTTTACCCTTGGTTGTAATCGTTGGAGGCAATCGTGTTGTATCCCTACCAAAACCCTAGCTCACTTATTTATCCCCAAATATCTAATTAAGCCACCTGTACAGTACACGTAACACACCCTAATACAAATCGTGCCACATGTACAATGTTCCGTTAATGATTTAAACGGCGTTACAGAAAAGGACCAACGAATTGCGAAAATGAGGACCATTCTAAACATTTGGTAAAAATGAGGACCATTTTAAACATTATGTGAAAATGAGGACCATCCGCAACAAACACTACGAAAATGAAGACCAAAAAGGTATTTAAGCCTAACAAATAATATAATTTATTGATTAATGTTAATCTATTATAATAACAAAATAGAGAATAATAACTTTATATAATAAAATCATATAAATACAACAATCTCCTATAATAATAATAATCAATTGTATAAATTACAACACGAGCCCTTAATAAATAAATAAATTATATCAATTACAATACAAGTACAAATAGGAATTAAGAAATATAAGCATGAAACACAACGATAATATCTGATAGATATATGTGACACCCCGACTATTATACTAAATAATTATTATCTGATAAAAAGATATGGAAATAATTTTTTTTTATAAGATTATTCTTGAGAGAACATTAATAATAACATAACATCATATTCATATATATGGTTTACATCTCTGTAATTGTTCATGAAATATTACAAAAGTATATATTTGTATAATATTAAGAGTCTTACATCAAAATAGAAGATTTATCTATATTTTTAATATCTCCTAAAGATATTAATAGAAATTATCCATGAGTTAATCTTCAGAAGATCCACCAACAATATCCCGAATAACTCTCACTGAGCAGGTTCATCTTCTGTTCATGCAACAGGTACATATGAAAGAAAAATATGAAAGGAGTTAGGTCTTTATAAGCCTTAAATATCAATCTTAATAAACTCAACAAACAATACAGACACTGGGGGCCTAGATTTGGACCTACAACCACAAAACTTGATCTTGTTTTACCAGACATATGGATCCATATTC